>SDBV01002610.1_pt1 | contig 26866 bp, 19 predicted proteins | sample 2277081 | NCBI WGS metagenome assembly SDBV01 (sample SAMN10402039, study PRJNA504765) | marine sediment metagenome | isolation source: marine sediment core GS10_PC15, 223 cmbsf | place: Arctic Ocean: Southern Knipovich Ridge | collected 2010 | reverse complement strand
CCGTACGTCTGGTGCGTCGCTTGTCAACACCAATCGTCACACGCTGCTCGGCTAAATGCCCTTGCCTAAGCATCCAAAACACCCGGAGTTAACGCCGGCGCGCAAACCGCGATTTGCACCCTGGGTGTTGAGCCGACCATTGGGGAATGATTCGGTAGGTCACGCGTCTGGAGAGAGTGTCCGCGGGACGTCGGCGCGGCGGCCGTTGGAGACTGAATTCGGGCCGACGCACCGTAGGCCGGCCTGTCCGGTCCGGCTCAGGGCTCAACCACGATCTTGCCCGCCAGAGTGCCGGCCCGGCCCAGCGTGTTCTCTTCCTGCAAGCGGTGGGCGGCGGCCGTTTCGCCCAGCGGCATTACCCGGTCGATCTTGGGCCGGAGCTTGCCCTTGGCCATCCAGCGATTGATCTCCGCCGCACACTTGCGCTGCTCGTCCGCCGGGGCATTGAACATGGCGAAGCCCAGGAGTTTGCAATCCTTGACGTAGAACGGACCGATGGGAAGCGGTGGGCACGACTCGCGACCGGCCATCACGATCACCCGGCCACGCAGCGCCAAGAGATCCACCACTCGCTTCAGGTCGTGCTCGCGCAAGATCTCCCACCAGACGTCGACGCCCTGGGGGGCGAACCTTCGAATGGCATCGTCCACGCCGCCTGTCTTGTAGTTGATTGCCAGGTCGGCACCCAGCCGGCGGCAGGCGGCGACCTTTTCCTTGCTGCCGGCGGTGGTGATCACTCGAGCGCCGATGGTCTTTGCCATCTGGATCACGCAGGAGCCCACTCCCCCGGAACCGCCGTTGACGAACACGGTCTCACCCGCCTTCAGCCCCGCCTCGCGGAACGTGCCCAGGTGGGCGGTGATGCCCACCAGCGACACGGCGGCGGCCTGTTGGTCGTCTATGCCCTCGGGCGTATTGTAGAGCCAGCATTGATCCACCGCGGCGTACTCGGCAAACGTTCCCTGCCGGCCCAGCAATCCCTGGTTGGTCCCCCACACCCGATTACCCACCGCAAACCGCGTGACCTCCGCCCCGACCGCCTCGACCACGCCCGCCAAGTCACAGCCGACGATAAACGGCTTCGGCAGATCCAACTCAAACGTCCCCGCGCGGATGTACGTATCGACCGGGTTGACCGCCACCGCGCCCACCTTGACCAGCACCTGCTCGGCCGAAGGTTCCGGCGTGGGCAGATCCCCAAAGATGATGTTCTCCGGTGGGCCCGTCTGTTCGATGTAGGCAGCTTTCATAGTCAGCGTTCCTGTGCGGGTGAGGGGGGATGCGTCCTGCTGGAGGCGGTTTCAAGAGCAGCCAACCAGAAGCCGAACACGCGCAACCGTACACGCTCAGCGCCGGAAAGACAAGGCCAACGCCGGCAACCGAAAACGGGACAGGTCCAATTTGTGCGAAGCAGCCTCAGTCTGCCGTGGGCACACCGGCCGTTGGGGCAAATCGGACCTGCTCCCCTCTGAGCCGATCCGTCCTAAGGTTGACCTCACCGCTGCCACTCGCCGGGAGTTCGTTGAGGACGGGAATTCCACCGGCTTTCAGCATCGCGGGCATGGCGCTGAACTTCTCAACGTCGACCGCCCAATCCCCAGTCCTTTCCCCCTACTCCCGGTCCCTCCGAATGTGGTACAATTCTCTTGAGATGAACCTCCCATCCTCAATGGGGAGCAGTCGCCTTGGATTCGACCCAGCAGATAATCCACGTTGCTCCGGCCGATCAGCCGATCAGCGTTCACCAGATCGCCCAGCGGCTGTTCCCGGCCTACACCGTCGACGGCGGCAAGGTCGAACTGGCCGGCTGCACCCTGGAGGATCGGTTGTTCCTGCGGCTGGAATTTCGCCGCGGCCGGGAGTCGGGCGTGCTCTACGTGGACGGCGACGGAGACGATGTAGCCGCCGAGGTGGTCGAGGCCCTGGGGATGAGGCAGGTGGCCGAACTTCCGCGGCCCCCTCGGCAACCCACCGCACAGCTTGGGCGAACCATCGAGGCGGCCGCCCGGGCGGCGGTCGATCGATTTCCCGCCCACGACCCTCCCGAAGTGGTTGCCAAGGCGGCCCTGTGGTGCAAGTTTGCCGAGGGCAAGTTGCGATTTGCGGTGGGCGAAGACTCGACCGATCTGCCCTTCTCCGGTTGGTCTCGAACACTCCGTCCACCCCCTTTTGTCTGCCCCTATACCGGAACCAGCACGTTCCACCTGGCGGCCACCGACGACGGCCGGATCGTGGCGGCCGAGCGGATCGAGATATGTGCCGAGTCGAACCGCCGCGTACTGGGCGACGACCTGGAGGTCTGTTCGCTTACCGGCCGAAGGGTGATGGCCGAGCTGATCGAAACCTGTCCGGTAAGCGGCCAGCGTCTGCTCGGCAGCCGGATGGTCGAGTGCCGCACGTGCCGGCAGCGGGTATCGCCGACTGCGATCCAGCGGGGCCAGTGTACCGCCTGCGCAGCGCTACAACCGGTCAACAAGGCCGATCCGCGGATGGCCCGGGTCCTGCACGAACACCCGTCGCTGGAGAGTTGGTCTTCCTGGCGGATTTCGGAGACCTCCACGGTCTACATTCTCGCGGCCGCCGGATGGCTCAAACGGCTGTTGGTGGTGGTAGAGAAGACCTCGCTGGAGTTGAGGCACCTGGCCACCGGCAACCGTGTTCTTGCCGGATGGAGACCGGTCGAGCCTGCGCAGTACGAGCACGTGCTGCGGGGATAAAGGCCGGAGAGGAGCGTGGGGCGAAGAAGGAAGAGAGATTCACTCCTGCCTCCTCGTCCGCGCCGGCCGCATGCACCACCCTCAGGCCGGCTTGGGCTTGGCCAGCAGCCGTCGCATCTGCCGCCAGATCAACTCCACCACCGGCCGGCCCGGCAATACTACCGTGGCCACTACCCCGGTGGCGTAGGCGCCCCAGAACCAGATCAAATACCAGCCGTCGAAGGTGTAGCGTTCTGCGAGGTCCGTGGGGCGGCCCACGTGGTCCCCGATCAGGATGATTCCAGCCAAGAGCACGGCCACCGCGCCCGAAGCTGCCAGCCAGCCGAGCACTCTGTGCCAGCGCTTTCTGTATGCGCCGTGGATCACCAAGGCGGCAAAGACGACACCCGGCAGGACCATCATCATCAGACTCAGCTTGCCGCTGAGGCTGGACAGTTCGCGGTCTACCAGCGGCAGGTCGGCCGCCAGCACGGTGACCACGATCGCCACTACCACGGGAAGAAACAACATGGTTCGCAGGCTCCACCTGCGGCGCCGCACCATCCTCCAAACGATCCCTCCGGGCAGTGCAATCAGCACGGCCAAGAGCAGCGTCCCCCAGAGGATCATTGGAATCAGATCCATCCAGTTGTCCTTGTCCATCTCTCCGGCCCACGCCAGGGGGCGCACCAGGCGAGGGTCGTCTCCCGGGTCGGCAATCCGTGGGGCGGCACGGGCCAAGGCGTAAGGCGGGTTGGCGCCCGTCAGAATCGCTTGCCGACAGACGGTCACTTCATTGGGGAATTCGGAAACCACGCGGGGAGGTTCTCGGCGGTCGGCGCCGGTAAGCAACGTGATCTTGGGAATCATCCACCCTTGGCCGATCCGATAACGTCCTTCTTCGCACGACCAAAGTTCTCTTCCACTGGTTGCGGACAGCCCGTAAACCGCGTTTTCGCGCCGCACGGCGACTACGGGGGGACGGTCTTCGGCGGCCGGCGCCACGTCGAGGATCTCCGCGTCGAAAGCGGGTACGCTGTATCCCTCCTCGGTCACGAACAACTCGGCACGATCGGGGCTGGCCGGAGCGATCCACTGCCACAGCGGAGTCTCCACGCCGGGCTGGATCGCTTGGACTTTTCCGTCGCTTATCAGCAACAGTTCGTCGGAGCCGTCGCCGTTTAGGTCAAGGTTCCACAGCCGCCCGGTCCAAGTGTTCCTTCGTTGGCCCCTGGGTTGCTTCGGACCCGAAAGCGCGAACCTCGTAATCAGCCGGCCGTCGGCCTCCAAGACCACCGCTTCTCCCGGACTCCCCCATAACCCCACCGCGATTGCCCGGGGTTTATTTTGGCCGCGAGTCAGCAGCAAGGGCGCCGGCCGGTTCCGCAGCTTGGCGTCGGCGCTGGCGCCGATCAACCTGGACAAAGGCTCTGCCTTGGTCTCCCAGGGCGGCCACTTGGGCTTGCCGTCGGCTCCGTCGAGCACCAGCAGCCGCGCATGATACCGGTCGCGCCGGTTGGGGGCTTCCTTCTCGAAGTACTCCAAGACGATGACCTCGGGCTTGCCGTCGCCGTCGAGGTCTCCGGTCACTGCAACCGGAGAATCCTCCAACAGTCTGTACTTGTTGATGGGCGGCGCGAGGGTCCGCTTCCAAAGGACCTTGCCATCGACGCCGCTTAACGCACGCAACTCGAGCCGATCACCTTGCGGCGTGGCGTCGGCCGGGAGCAACAGATCGAGAGTGCCGTCGCCGTTCAGATCGGCGTAGGCGGCGCGGACTTGGCTGTACTTAGTGTTCAGTGCGATGCCCCGATTGGCGCCGACGGTCTTGCTGAGCCGTTGCTCCCACCGGACTTTGCCGCTGGGGCCGGAGAGGACGGCCAGCCAGAGGTCGGCCTGGTTCGAGCTGAACGACCGGCGGTTGCTCGGATGACCCCAGTCGTGCACGCCGGCGTAGACGATTTCCGGCCGGCCATCGCCGTCGAGGTCCCGGCTCTCGGCCAGCAGCGCCCCGTGAGTGACATAGGTCGGCAAATCGGCCGACCAAAGCGTCTCGCCCGTCCGTCCGGAAATCGCGTGCAGCGGGTAACTTGCTATGCCACTTGAACTGCTGCCCGAGGTATCGTCGTAGACGAGAACGTCGGGCACTGCATCGCGATCCAGATCATCCTCGATAACCACCGAGTTGGCGGCGGTATCCATACCGTTGACGCTGGCATGCCATAGCACCTCTCCGTCGCGTCCGGAGACGGTCGTCGTTCCCATCCCCCAATACGACCGAGGCTTGCTCAACAAGTCGGGAACACCGTCGCGGTTGAAGTCGGCCCCGGCAATCCACCTGCCTCCCAGGCGCCGCCAGGCTTCCGTGGACAGCCCCCGCACGGCGTCGAGCTTGCCGCCGGAGTCGCTCATGTTCGCAGCGTCGGCCCGGAAGCTGTAAAGATCGAGCAGCCCGTCGCCGTCGCCATCGGCGAACTGAACGTCTTCCATGTCCCTTCCCACCCGGGTCAACCGGCCCGATCCGGCCGAGAAGACAAACGGCCCCGGCAATCCCCGCTGGCCGATCAGGGAGGGCTTCGAGACGATCGACACCAACAACTGCGGCCAGCCATCTCCGCCGGCGTGCCACCAACGCAGCAGCCCGATCGATTCGGCGTCGCTGCCGAGCCGCCGGCTGGCCCACCAGAGAGCACGGCCGTCCTTGCCGCTGATTGCGTCGACGAACAGGTCGTAATCCATTCCCGATAGGGTGGCCACAAAGATCTCGCGCAATCCGTCGCCGTCGATGTCCGGGCCGACCGTGAACCGGTCGACCTGCTGGTCCATGGTGACCAGGCGGTGGTGCCAGCGGGTCTTGCCCGTCCGCCCGTCAAGGACCGCCAGGCCACCCCACGGAGGACTTCGCCACCACGCTTGGCTGATGGACGAGCCGTGGGGCACGATCAATTCGCTGTGGCCGTCGCCGTCGAGATCGGCCGCCAAGGGCCACTCCGGCGGCGGACAGTGCCACAGGTCGTACAGGCCCCACTCGGCCGAGATCTTCTTCTCCCATAGCGGCTTCTGCGCGTCAAGTGACCAGGCCACAAGGCGTATCGCCCCGGATTTCGTCTTGGCTTGGGTGGACTTCTGCTGCTGGACGAGCACCAACTCGGGCTCCGCATCCCCGTCGAGATCGGCAAATTGGGCAGCGCGAGCCGGCGGGAAACCCAAGTCGCGGGCCGGCCAGGCGGGTTTTCCCGTGGCAAGGTCCAGGGCGACCACGTGCGTACCGGCCACCGAGACTGCCAGCGGCTTCCCGCCCGAGCGAACCACGACTGCCGCGTCCGGGACGTAGGCCGAGTCACCCGTCCGCCGCTGCTGTCGACCTTGACGGTACCTGTGCCGCCTGGTACGGGAAAAGACGCCGGACGACCCTCCACTTCCCGAGGTGCCGCCTCCAGAACCGGTGAACCAGCGGAAGTCGTAAGGTGCTTCGGCGCCGGAAGGCAATTGAAAGAAACGCTCATCCAGGTCGAAGCGCCACAGCGGTTGACCCGTCGCGCCAGAGACCGCCTCGATCCACCGCCGCGGCTTCTGCTGACTACCGCGTCGCCCCTGGGGGTCCACGTCGGCAAACGTGGCCAGCAGATCCGGCTTGCCGTCGCCGTCCAGGTCGTCGACCACCGCCGGCGTTCCCACCACGGTGCCGGTTACCCCAGGTCGTGACGACCTTGATTTTTCCCGTTGCACGGCCCGGCCCCGCCCGGCAACCCAAAGAAACTTGCCCTCCTTGCCCGAGTAGGCCAACAACCACGCCTGGTGCCGCCCCGCAAAGACCAGATCGCCGACGCCGTCGCCGTCCAGGTCCGCGACGGTCTTGACCAGCATCGGCCGCTGATCGAACTTGCCACGGCCACTGGGACTACCGGACGACCAAGACCATCGAAAACCGGGAGCATCCCTCAGCACCGGATGGTCGTCAGCGCTGAGGTCGACCGACCAGAGTTCCCGGCACGACGATCCGTGGAGCCGGGTGAAGCCGGTTTCATTCAGCAGAATCACATCCGCGCGGCCCTCCAAATCGGCCAGTTCATAGGTGCGCTGCACCTGAAGCGTGGGCCAGAGCTGGGCGTCGTCCAAAGTGAGCTTGTGTTGTTCCCGTTGGTCGCGGCGGACGAAGAACTGGAAGTCCTCGCTCAGCCGCCCCGAGGCCGAGAGCCGCAGCCGGTAGGAATCCGACGGCAAGGGCATCTTCTCCTGCGTGGGTACGGTAAACTGGCCGGAAACGGACCGATCGTACTCGTCAAGCACTTCGCCCACCAGGTACGGGCTGTCGGCCGACGTTGTATCAAAGCCGACGTGGCCCAGCCGCCACTGCCGGTAGCCGTACCAGGTGAGCAGCCCGCCGAGCACCACGACCGCCGTAACCGCGGCCGCCGCCGCTGAAATCGCCACGCTGCGGCGCTGCTTTCCGAACCAGCGGCGCAGCCGCTCGAGGTGGCCGATGGGCCGGGCCCGGATCGGCTCGTCGCCGAGGAACCGCTGGAGGTCTTCGGCCAACTCGGTCGCGCCGGCATAGCGGCGATGGGGTTCTTTCTCCAGGCACTTCAGGCAGATCGTCTCCAGGTCCCTCGACAGCTTGGGACTGAACAACCGCGGCGAGACCGGTTCCTGCTGGAGCACTTGGGCGAGCGTGTCCAGCGGGTTGTCGGCCTGAAACGGCGGGCGGCCGGTCAGCAGCGTGTAGAGAATCGCGCCGAGGGAGTAGACGTCGGCGGTCTGGTTGACCTGGCTGAGCTTCCCCGCGGCCTGTTCCGGCGGCATGTAACTGGGCGTACCCAAGACCTGGCCGGTGGCCGTCAGGCCGCTGTCGGCCTCGACCCGCTTGGCCAGCCCGAAGTCGGTTATCCGAGGCTGGCCGTCTCTGTCCAGCAGGACGTTGCTGGGCTTCAGATCGCGGTGGATCACACCCTGCTGGTGGGCATAGGCGACTGCCTGGCTGACCTTTGCGGCCAATTCGGCGGCTTCGTGGGCAGGCAGCGGGCCGGCGGCTACCTTGGCGGCCAGGCTCTGCCCTTCGATGTAGCCCATCGAGAAATAGTGCTGCCCCTGGTGCTGGCCGACCTCGTAGATGGGCACGATGCCCGGGTGGTCCAGATTGGCCGCCGCCTCGGCCTCGGTGTGGAAGCGCCGGACGTCGGCCTCGGAAGCCACCTGACCGGCCAGGATCATCTTCAGGGCAACCACCCGGTTGAGGCTCACCTGCCGGGCCTTGTAGACCACGCCCATCCCGCCCCGGGCAATCTCCTCCAGCAGCTCGTAATCGCCGAAGTAGCGGACCCTGGTGCCCGCCGGCGGCGCCGGCGCCTGACCCGCGGCCAGCGTCGAGTGCCCGGCCGAATCTCCCGAGGATCGAGCCTGCACCTCGGCCGGCCTGGCGACCGGACCAACCGGCGGGACCAGCGCAGCGAAAGGCCCGGCCATGCGATCGAACTGCTGCTTGTCGGCGAAGAACTCCTCCAGCTCGGTCGCAAAATCGGGATGCCGGGCGAGGAACTGCTTCTGCGGGGGAGCCCCACCGCCATCGACCGCCTCGAAATACTCCGCAATGATCTGATCGAGCCGCTCTTCGCGACCGGACCGCTCCGCCGACTGTTCGCTCATCGTTCGCTCCCTTCCTCAAGCAGCCGTCGCAACTGTTTCAGCCCCCGTTTGAGCAACCCCGCCACGGCGGCCGGGCTGCGGTCCATCTGGCGGCCGATCTGGGCCAGGGAGTAGCCGTGCCAGTGCTGCAGGATCAGCGCCTCGCGCTGGGTGTCCGGCAAGGCTGCCAGGGCGTCGGCCAGACGAACCGCCTGCTCGTGCTGTTGAGCCTGCTGGCTGGGGGAGGATTGCTCGGCCGCCAGCCAGGCCGCCAGCCGGGCGGACGACTGGTCCAAGGCCTCTTGGACCGATCGTTCCCGCGCAATATCGCGTTTGGCCCGGCGGAAGCCTCGCAGGGCATCCACCAGGTTGTGGGCCAGGATTTGCCGCAGCCACCCGGCCCGTTCGGCCTCGGTTCGGCCGCGGAACTTGTCCCGCTGCCGGTGGGCTTCGAGCATGGTCTGTTGCACCACGTCCGATGGGTCAAGCTTGTCTCGCAGCCTGGGATCTAACTGCACGCGGGCCAGCATCAGCAGGTACTCTCGGTATCGTTCCAGGGGGTCCGTCGGGGGTTCGGTCGCCGAATCCATGAAATCCTCTCTATCTACTCAGGCGACAACCGCGCGGAGTTTGGGCGCGAAAAACTGAACGCCGGGAGGCTTGCCGTGGCCGCGGTGATGAACCTGCCTGGTCCTGCCGTCAAACGCTAATTCGTGAGTATTGGGATTACGACCAGGGCCGCGCCGACCACGGCGATTATCACCACTACCCCCATCGACAGCCGCCACCTCAACAGCACCTCCTGGTGGCGGGCGAGCCTGCCGGCGTAGAAATTCTCCTGGGCCGGCATGCGGCCGTCGGGGCCCGCGGCCCGGAGAGCCTGCCACGCTCGCCGGCTTTCAAGCGGCGTCAGCCCCCGGCTCTGGCGGCGGATCGCCTCGGCAGACATTTCCGACCTGGCAGAGACTGGGGGCGGCGGCTTATTGTAGAAGAGGAGACCGGCCAGTCCCAACGACACCAAGAATATCACCCCCCCCAGCAGAGATAGACTCTGTCGGACTCCCCAGACTTGGGGTGGTTGTGGTGAACCGGGTTCGGGCTGCGCGGGTTCCAGGGTGGCCATCTTGAGCATCGTGGGTGCCTCCAACGACGCACCGCAACTGCACTTGACCACTTCCCCCGCCTGGCGCGGCTCGACACGAACCTTCTGGCCGCACGAGCAGGGCAACAGATAACTGGTTGTCACGGGTTTCCTCCTGGGACGCGGACCGGCGGCCGCTCATCGGGGTCGGGGTCTCCTGCCACTGAGTGCAGTTTACTGCTGGAAGCCGCTGCGGGCGAGTTGGGCGGCACTTTTTCTGTGGGGCGTCTTGCGATGCCCTGCCTTTGGGGGGATACCGCCATCGGCGCCTTCATCCCGGCATTATTCAAGGCCCGATTCAAGGCCCGCGAACAAGCGAGGTTTGGCGGCAATCCCCCTCCAGACTTCCTACGTTCCCTAAACTAGCTCTTCTCTCCGGCGGTTGTTAGGGAAGCGGAGTAGATTTCAGCGGATTTCTGATTCAGCCCCTGGACTGCCGATGTTCCGCGACTACAATTAACAATCGTGGCTTCACGATTGCGATCCTCGCATCACCAGGCCTGCGAGTGAGGGGTTCCACGCAGGACCTGCCTTCCTCCTTGACGGAGGGACTTCGTCATCCGGTGGCCACGGAGCTGATCGAGGCCGTTGCGACGCTCCGGATCATATTTCCGTGTGGCAATCCGTACCCCATTGGTGTGCTTTTGTGCCTGTTCGATGCGATGAGATTATACGCGTGCCGCAATTGGCTGCCGGGCGTGTTGCGGCGTTTGGGTATCCTGCAAGGCGGGCGCACTGATGCCCCAGCCGTAATCCTTTGCCAAATGAGGCTGGGCGGCTGCGGGCCGGAGAATCCGTGGTAGAATTTCGTGGCTTTCGGGAAGCGCTTGTGGGATAATTACTAGTTGGGGACATCCTCTGCCGGTTGTCGCCATGTGCTTTTGACTGAATTGAGGAGCACCGAATTGTACGACGCACTGTTGGACGATTTGGACGGCCACGAGTCGACTTCCAATCCGGAAGAGACGATCGAGTTGGTGGAGAAATCGGGCGCGACGCTCGACACCGAGGACGACATCGCGCAGGTGGCAGCGGAAGTCGATCCCGATTCGTCTTCGGATGCTGGCGAAGACGCGGACGATCGGTTGAGAACGGTGCCCGACGACGAGTCGTGGTCTGACGATCCGGTCCGCATGTACTTGACCCAGATGGGAGAGATTCCGCTGCTGACTCGCCAAGAGGAAGTGGCGCTGGCCGAGCAGATCGAACTCACTCGGGCGAAATTCCGTCACAAGGTGCTCGAGTGTGACTACGTGATGCAGACCGCATTCAAGGTGCTTCGCAAGGTTCGCGAGGGAGACTTGCCGTTCGATCGAACCGTTCAGGTTTCGGTGACCGACGAATTGCAGAAACACCAGATTCTAGGTCGATTGCCCCACAACCTGGACACTCTGGTAACCTTGTTGAAGCGCAATCGACGCGACTACAACATCGCCACCAGCAAATCGCGCCGAGCGGCTGAGCGCCGGGTGGCCTGGCGACGTTTGGGAAGGCGGCGCCGGAGGGCGGTCCTGCTGGTGGAAGAATTGGGTCTGCGCACCCAGCGAATCGAGCCCATGATCAAGACCCTGGAGGAATTCAGCCGCCGCGTTGACGAACTCAAGGCCCGAGTCGACGAGCACCCCAAGCAAGGTGGGAGTATGCGGGGGCATGAACCTTGGCTGGCAGAGTATCGCAACATCCTTAGGGCAACCCAGGAAACACCCACCAGCTTGCGCAACCGCGTGCGGTATCTCAAACGGGTCTACTGCCAATACCAGCAGGCCAAACGAGGCCTTTCTGAAGGGAATCTCCGTTTGGTGGTCTCCATCGCCAAGAAGTATCGCAATCGGGGGCTGAGTTTCCTGGACCTGATCCAGGAAGGGAACGCCGGCTTGATGCGCGCCGTGGACAAGTTCGAGTACCGTCGAGGGTTCAAGTTCTGCACCTACGCCACCTGGTGGATTCGCCAGGCTATCACCCGGGCCGTGGCCGACCAGAGCCGTACGATTCGGATCCCCGTACACATGGTCGAGACCATGTCGCGAGTGCGGAACGTCTCGCGGAAACTCTTGCAGAAACTGGGCCGCGAGCCCACCATCGAAGAAACCGCCCGGGCGAGCGAAACGTGTATCGACGAAACCCGGCGGGTGCTGGCGATGAGCCGATATCCGATCAGCCTCGATCGCCCCGTGGGCAACAGCGAGGACAGCCACTTTGGAGACCTCCTGCCCGACGGCGCCGCCCGGGCCCCGGCCATCGGTGCCGCCCAGGGGATGCTGCGGACGAGGATTGCAAAGGTCCTCAAGACGCTCAGCTACCGCGAACGCGAGATCATCAAGCTCCGCTACGGACTGGGCGACGGCTACAGCTACACCTTGGAGGAGGTGGGCCACATCTTCAAGGTCACCCGCGAGAGAATCCGCCAGATCGAGGCCAAAGCGGTCCGCAAGCTCCAGCAGCCCGCCCGAAGCCAGGAATTGGTCGGATTCCTCGACTGAGGACCCGGTCCAAGAACAAGTTCGCATTCTTGCGCCGGCCGATAGCCCCGCCTGGGAGGGCGGGGTTCCTGGAATGTCGACGCGTCCAACCCCGCCCTCCCGGGCGGGGCTATTCTCACCATGTCCCAGCAGCTTTGGCCAAACGATTCGCGTGCCCTGGTTGACAACTCCGCGGGATTCTGATAAACTCCGCTACGTACATCGTGCGTTGGTGGTCGGCCCCTTGTGCTTTGGGGGCTGACGAACAGGGAACTCCGGTGAAAATCCGGGACGGCCCCGCCGCTGTGACCGAGCGTAGCAAGGTTAGCCCAGTCTTTAGGCCATTGTCGTGCATCGGCGTTTAACGCCGCGATGAGAAGGCCGGGCAGGCCGAAGCTCGGAAGTCAGAAGACCTACCGACGCGGGACATGCAGCTCGCTGCGAGGGACAGGAGTTGCGAACTAGGCGAGTTTTCAGGAACCCGCGGCCTATCGACGATTCGTGCTCAGCGTATGCCTTGCGCGCTTTGCCGCGCGAGCAGCGCAGGGGGCGCGCGCCGGTAGCGGGCATTCTCCGATGTCGCTGTGCTGGAAGAGTTCTGCGGGTGGAGCCGCGTCGGATTGCAGCGATTCGAGCTTGCGCCGAATGCCTTACGGCTTCATCTCTGTAGGGGCCGTTTGTCAACGGTCTTTTTGGGTCTGTTTTGCATCGGTCGTAGGTTCTGTGCTATTCTTGGGTTGCCTGGTGAAACGGAAGCAGGCTCTGCGGGGACGCAACCTGCCCAGGGATAGCCGGGCCGAGGGTGCGCCAAGGGTGCATCGGGTCTCTGGTGTGGATTACATACCAGAGGCCGTTTTTCTGCTTCCCCTTGGACACCCGAGCCATGCCTCCGAAAATCCTGCGGGGCAGCCGCACCGTGCACTCGGGTCAACGTCTCCAGTTACACTTGCTCGTCTCCGTCGGTGGTGGGTTGGTGCTCTTCGATGGGTTGGCGGAATCGGTTTTGCCGTCCTGCGTTGCAAGAGCATTGCAACGCGGCGGTGGAATTCATCTCTGCGCAGTCACCGGACGTGGCGGTCGCTGTGCCGACACGTGTACTCCGGGCTGAATAAAACCTTGTTCGCATCGGTCGGGCCGAATTCACGCTATCGCGGTCACCAGTTGGCGGGCCCGGCTAGGCCTGGGCACGCACGCTGCCAGTTGGGCCGAATGAAGCCAAGTCGCGGTCACCGACGCGATGGGACGTCCAAGTTGGGCATCGCTAAGATTCCGCCGTACGTTGTTCGGTTTTCTGAATGGTCAGGCCGCCTCCTTGGTTTGTTTTCGCAGACGTTTGGCTTTGTTCGCCGCGGACGTGCGGTCTCGTCGCGGACCGCCTTCGTAGCGCTTTCCGTCGCGGACCATGGCGTAAAGAGTTCGCAACAGCCGTCGGCCCATGGCGACGTTGGCCTTCGGCTTGTTGCCGATACGCGTAATCAGTCGCTGTCGCGTGACTTCTTGTTTGGCATCACAGTGGCACAACGTCAACGCGGCTTGGCAGAGTGCCCAGCGGAGCGTGACCGAGCCCGCCTTGGTGATGTTGCCCGACTGGGTACGGCCGGCCGATTCCTTCAGGTCGGCGGTCAATCCGGCCCAGAACTCGATCGTATCGGCGTTGGGAAAACGATCGAAGGGACCGATCTCGGCGGCAATGATGCATGCCCAGATCTCGCCGATACCGGGCACGCTCATCAACAACGAGACGATGGGAGCGAACCGCTCGGATCGTGTGGCGAGGATGATCTCGCGTCGCAGCCGCTCACGCTGACGTTCCACCAGCACGAGGATATCCAGGAAGTCGGCGAAGGCTTGCTGCTGGACCGGTTTGAGCAGATCGCCGTTGGCCAGGAGCCAGCGATGGGCGCCGACGGCGTCGAACTTGGGCCCGCGAATGTTGGCCGCGTTGAGCATCGATTTCATCGAGTGTTTGCTGCGGCTCAACAGCCGGCTGAGGTTCCGCCAGTGGCGACCCCGTTTCCGCAGTTGCATCAACTCCTCGTCGGCGATGAACCCCAGCGGACACTCGCCGCGGGAAAGCCGCCTGGCGATGTCCAGGGCGTCGTTGGGGTCGGTCTTCCGCCGCTTGCCGCGCCGGTTGGCCAGCTCCGTCGCGTCGGCGATGTCGATCCGATCGACACACTCGCGAAACCGGTCGATGAACCATTCCACGAAGGGACACGCTTCGACGGCCATCCAGACCGGAGCGGGCAACTTCCGCAACCAGTCCTCGATCTTGCCGGTCGACTTCGTGCTGATCCTGAGGCGCGTGCTCTGGCCGTCAACATCGACGACCCCAAGCGTGACAGTACACTTGTGCAGATCAACGCCAACGAACGACCGGTAAGCTACAATAGATTCGGACATGATAAACGTCTCCGTGTAAGGGGTCGAAAAAACGATGAATTGCTGGGGAAACATACCTTCCCCCGGCCCCTACACGGTTTTACGCTGATCGAGCTGCTGGTGGTGATCGCGATCCTTGGCGTCCTGGTTGCCTTGCTGTTGCCGGCGGTCCAGGCGGCCCGAGAGGCTGCGCGAGGAATATCCTGCTGCAACAATCTCCGCCAGATCGGCATTGGGCTGCACGGTTACCACGAAGCGCACGAGTGTTTTCCGCCCGGGGGGATCGAGCAACGGCTGAATCGGCTTCAAACCAACAAACGCCAGATCGCCTGGTCGGCCTTCCTTTTGCCGTACGTCGAGCAGCAGCCGGTTCACGACATGATCGACTTCGGCAAGCCGTTCGACTCGCCGGAGAACCGCGCGGCGGCGGCGCACGTGCTGGACATCTACCTCTGCCCGAGCGTGCCTCGCACGTCCACGCGAATCGCCGGCCGGGGGGCCTGCGACTACGGAGGTATCTACGGCCAGCGCCTGACCGGCCCCAACTTCCCGCCCAATGGAAGCCTGATCTACGACCGGGCGATCAGCATCCGGGAGATCGTCGACGGAACGACCAAGACGCTGATCGTCTCCGAAGATGCGGCCTGGCGAGACGGCCAGTGGATCAATGCCCTGAACGTCTTCGAAGTGGCCCATCCGATCAACCCTCCGGATACTCCCTATACGACGGTGGACAACGAGATCCGCAGCGAGCATCCCGGCGGAGCCAACGGGCTGTTCTGCGACGGCTCGGCGCGGTTCCTCAACGAGAGCATGTCGCGCGACACGCTGGGCGCAATCTGTACCCGTAACGGCCGCGAGGTCGTGGGCGAATTCTGACAACGGCAGTTTGTTTCGTTTGCACCCTTTGCATTCACCCTTTTTCCGACAGGAGGCATCGCTTCATGAACCGCATCAACCTCAAGTGGACCGTGTCGATCTTCGTGCTTTCGATCGGCTTCGGCGCCGGGCCCGGCGCGGCCGAAACCGTTGTGGCAGATTTCGAGAACCTCTTGCTCCAGCCGAACGGTTACTTCAACGGAGTCGACAACGACGGAGTTCCCGGAACCGGCACCGTCAGCACGTTCTTCAGCGGCGGCCTGGAGTTCAACAACTACCACGACAAAGAGTGGAGTTACTGGGACGGCTGGTCGTATTCCAACATGGCCGACATGACGACGGTCGGATACTTGAATCAGTGGAGTGCCTACGTGTCTGCGGATCCGGGCCCCGGCAAGGCCGGTTACGGTGCTTCGCGCAACTATGCGCTGGCTTTCAATTCCTACCGGGGGCTGGCGACCGTGGGGATTCCGGCCGGGCGGGAAATTGCCGGGGCGTGGATCACCAACACCACGTACGCTTACCGGGCGATCAGGGACGGCGACGACGGTGTCCCGCCTGAATTCAACGGCCCCCTGGTTACCCGGTTCACCGCGGACGACTGGTTCAAGCTGGAGATCTTCGGAGTCGACGAGACCGGCAAGGAAGTCGGTTCGGTAGAGTTCCTGCTGGCCGACTACTCCGGATTCGTCGAGGGAACCAGCAATCCGGATGACTTCATCGTCACCGATTGGACCTACGTCGACCTGTCGAGCCTCCGGGGCGCCAGGTCGCTGGAGTTTGAACTCCGTTCGACGGACAATCATCCGAATCCGGCCTACGGCATGAATACTCCGGCACTGTTCGCCATCGACAACGTGGCGACCGTTCCCGAGCCGTCCGCGATCGTGCTGATCCTCTCCGCCGCGCTGTGTGGCTTGTCCTGGTGGCAGCGCCGCCGGAAGACAATCGAGAAGTAGACATTTCCATTGTACCAAACGCCCGCCGCAACTAACGCCCTCCGACTGCGGTCGGAGGGGCTGCTGTTGGTGCATGCCGAGAAGCACCCGAACGCCAGCCGCCCGGCCTGGCCGGTGCCACCTTCCTTCTACCTGTCTCGGCGCACCTTCAGCCGATATCCGGCCGTTCGAAACACGGCAAGCAATCCGAGCAGCAGCAGCGTTTCCGCCAAGATCAACCCGAAGAGGTAGAAACCGCCACCGGCGAACCGACGGTTGGCCAGCCAGGTGGTGGTTAGGGTCGTCGCGCCGGCCGCGCACAACGTGACGATACGTATCGCCGACCGGCGTGTTCCCAGGACTGTCCAAAGGGCTGCCCATGCCATCACGGCACGGCCGACGAGAAACACGGCCAAGAACGATTGCGGGAGGTACCCAAACGGCAGAGAGTCATAACTGGCGATGTATTGCAGCGTGCCCAGCATGACGGCCAACGCAGTCATCCACCCCAACAGATAGGCTATGGAGAATTGCAGCCTTTCCGGTCCGGCAACCGAGTCTCCTGCCTCGGAGGCACGTGATACATAGACCAGCCCCAAGCCCATCCAGCGGGCGGCCAGCAGAGGCAGGCTGACGGCCATCGTCTGCGCCATCAGTAGGACTGCCAGTGCCTCCGGCTCCGGTGCGCTCGGCAACGCGGCCAGCATCCAATTCCACACAGCCAGTACCACCACCACGCCGATCAGGCGTAAGGGCCCCGACGTCTTGCCCAGTGCCAGCCAAACGGCCGTCAGACTTACCTGGCTGAGCTGAAGCGCCCAGGCCAAGATCACGGTTGGATGGGGGAAATGCGATTGCCGGCCGGCCGCCGTCACCGCGACCGCATCTACCAGCACCGTGGCCAAAACCAGCAGGCCGATCACAAGACGGGAACCTCTCATGGCCCGATCGTACCGCGACACGGGGCCAATTCCAAGACGGCCGAAAGGCACCGCAGAGGGAGAGACGTTGCAATCTACCGGCCGTCCGGGCAGAATATGGATCTGGCCGCCATCCGACGGTCCACCGGGGCAGATCGGAACACCCCAAACCACGAAGACCGAGGCCGCAGACGTGTCCAGCCCAGCCGTGCAGCCGATTGTCGCTCTGTTGAGCGATCCCGTGGGCGGGAACCCCACCCAGTACATGATCGAAAAGGCATTTGCCCATCACGATCTCGACTGGCGATACCTGACCTTCGAGGTCACCTCGCAGGGGCTCGACGACGCGATCCGCGGGATGCGGGCGATGGGCTTCTGTGGCGGACACCTGGGCAGACCCCACAAACGGGCCGTGATCCCGCTGTTGGACCGCACCACCGAAACCGCCGAGATGATCGGCGCGGTCAACCTCATCTTCCGTGAAGACGACGCCCTGGTAGGCGAAAATACCGAGGGAAAGGGCCTGCTGAGTTCCCTTCGCGGGGTGACCGATCCGGCCGAAAAACGGATCGTCCTGCTGGGTGCCGGACGTATGGCCCGGGCCGTCGCCGTCGAACTGGCACAGACCGGACCCGCCCAAATCGTGGTTGTCAACCGCACACTGCACCACGCCCGCAGCCTGGTAGATCTGCTCAGCAACAGGTTCCAGGTGGCGGCCTCGCTGGCAGCCTGGGAAGACGACTACCAGGTCCCGCCCGACACCGACGTGCTGATCCACGCCACTTCGATCGGCCAGGAAGACCCCGAGGCCCGCGTGCCGATCAAGCTCGACAGCCTGCGGCCCGAGTTGATCGTGGCCGACGTCACGGCCGATCCGCCACAGACCCGCCTGGTCCGCGAGGCCGTCAAGCAGGGCTGCACCACGCTGGACGGGCTGGGTATGTACATCGATCAGGTGGCGGTCGGCTTGAAGCTCTGGACCGGTGTCGACGCGGACTGCGACGTGATGCGCGAGGCGATCGAAGAGTTCCTGGAGGTTTGAGAGTGAGGGGGTGAGAAAGTGAGGGGGTGACAAGGTGACGAGGTGACAGGGTGACTGGGTGAAGCCGCTTGCCCCGGGAACGTCACCCCGTCACCCCGTCACCCCCTCACCCCGTCACCCCCTCACCCCGTCACACTATGCGACTGCGTGAAAATAACCTTTACAAATTGCTCTTGGTGATTTCCGGTAAATGTGCGATCACTTCCGCATGCAAGATGCGAAAGTGGTGGCAACGATCCGCCGGAAGTACCGTTCTCTTCGGCCAGAGATGGACGAACGAATGCGTAGGCAATGGGCGGCGTCTGAGGCTCGCGCGTTGGGCTGGGGCGGTGTTTCTTTGGTCGCTCGTGCGACAGGGCTCTCGCGTCCCACAATCACTGCGGGGTTGCGAGATCTGAGTCTGCCCGCCAAGAAACGCGCCAAAATGGCGCAACGAATACGGCGTCCTGGCGGTGGTCGCCACCGGCTTTCGGATACCGACCCCGAGCTTATCTCCGCACTGGAAGCTTTGATCGAACCGGTGACACGTGGCGATCCGGAGTCTCCCTTGCGGTGGACGTGCAAAAGCACGCGGCGGTTGGCGGAAGAATTGACACGGCAAGACCATCCTGTGGGGCCAAGCACCGTGGCGACCTTGTTGCGGCAAGCAGGCTACAGCCTGCAAGCCAACCGCAAGACACGGGAGGGCGCGTCGCATCCAGATCGCAACGCTCAGTTCGAGTACATCAATTCGTGCGTGCAGCGGTTCCAAAGGCGAGGTCACCCAGCGATCTCGGTGGACGCCAAGAAAAAGGAATTGGTCGGGGATTTCAAGAACGGCGGACGAGAGTGGCGTCCTAAACATGTGCCGGTAGATGTGCGCGTCCATGACTTTCAAGATAAGACACTTGGCAAAGTAACCCCCTACGGTGTCTACGACATTCTCAACAATCAGGGCTGGGTGAGCGTGGGGATTGACCACGACACGGCGAGATTCGCGGCCAACAGCATTCGACGCTGGTGGACACACATGGGGCATCGTCGATTTCCGCGAGCCAATGGTTTGCTGATTACTGCTGACGGCGGCGGCAGCAACAGCCACCGCTCTCGGCTTTGGAAGGTCTCGCTGCAGGCCCTGGCTGATGAGCTGGAGTTGAAGCTTCATGTTTGCCACTTTCCTCCAGGCACCAGCAAATGGAACAAGATCGAGCATCGCCTGTTCAGCTTCATCACGAAGAATTGGCGAGGTAAACCGCTAGTGAGTCATCAAGCGATCGTCAATTTGATCGCTAGAACTACGACTCGCACAGGCCTTACTGTCAAAGCGGCCATCGACCGAAATCAATACGAAACGAAAATCAAAGTCAGCGAGGAAGAACTCGCACGCGTCAAGCTCAAGCGTCACGAGTTCCACGGTGATTGGAACTACACGATCTCGCCTAGGCGAAAACTGTAAAGGTTATTCTCACGCAGTCACTATGACCAACCGCGTCCCCGGCCTGTTCGTCACCGGCACCGACACCGAGGTGGGCAAGACCTACGTGGCGGCCCTGATCGCCCGGTGCCTGGTCGCGAGCGGACACCGCGTGGGCGTCTACAAACCGGCCGCCAGCGGCTGCCGGCAAGAGGGCGACACCACAATCTCCGACGACGCCCTGGCCCTCTGGCGAGCCGCCGGCCGGCCCGGCGATTTCGACCGCGTTTGCCCCCAACGCTTCCTGGCCCCCGTGGCACCACACCTGGCCGCCCGGGCGGAAGACAAACAACTCGACGGTGAGCTGCTCCGCAGCGGTCTCGATTATTGGCGGGACAACAGCGACGTGATCCTGGTCGAGGGCGTCGGCGGGCTGATGTCTCCGCTGGGCGAAGGAGACTACGTGGCCGATCTCGCCGAGGAGTTTGGCTTTCCGCTGGTGGTCGTTTCCCGCAACGTCCTGGGCACGGTCAACCAGACGCTGCAAACACTGATTACGGCCGCCACCTTCCGCGACGGACTGCCGATCGCCGGCGTGGTGCTGAACCACCCCATGTGCCCTTCCGGCGACGCCAGTCTGGCCACCAACCGCCAAGAGCTAGCCGCCCGCTGCGTCCCACCCATCCTGGCCGAAGTCCGCTGGCAGGCCGACCGATTCGTCCGGCAGGTCGACTGGTTTCCGCTGGCAAGGTAGGAGGGAGCTACCGCCCCCCCCGTCAGGTCCAGATTGGAGCTGCGGTTTCAAACCATCAGCGGGTGGGCAACGGGGGACTTATCGGCCTAGAACCGGCATTACCCTCCCCTGTTCCTCCTTGGGCAGACTCGTAGAGGGTTTGCGTGCGCTCCCCTGGTGTGGTGCCACGCGGGCATCGTCGCCATAACCTAAGGTTGCCTGGGACGGTGCGTAGATCCGCTTGATGTGACTTTGTGACTTGAAGCCCGCTGCTTCGCCGCGACCGCGCAGTCTGCCGTGGGCACACTGGCAGTCGATTCTCCGACCTGCGTGACGGTACTCTCGGAAATGTCTTGGAAAGAACTCTCGGAACGCGTGGCTGTTGCCACCGGCAACTTCGTCAAGTTATTTGGCAACAATGATGTTCCTCCGTTGCCCGAGGCCGCCGTGCGCTTGCTGAAAATGTCTAGTGAAGAAGACGTTGACGTGTGCGAGCTAAGCAAGCTGATAACAAGCGACGTGGGTCTCGCCACGAGGGTGCTGCGCACCGTCAACTCGGCCTATTACGGCCTGCGTTACACGGTGAACAGCGTTCAGCAGGCGATTTCGTTGTTGGGGATCAAATCGACCAGGTCGTTGATAACAGCATTTGTGGTTTCTCAGCAGTTGCCGACCAAAGCGGCCGGTTTCAATCGACTCGCCTTCTGGCAAAGTTCGGTTCAGCGTGGTGTCTTTGCTCAACAGGTAGCTGCGGAAATCGCACCAGGCACTGAAGCCGAAGCGTTTACAGGAGCATTGCTCCAGGACATGGCCCTGCCAATCCTCCTGAGTCGATGGTCGGCCCATTATCTGCCCGCCGTCGAATTGGCAGAAAGCTCCGGGAGGCCGCTCACTGAGGTCGAGGACCAACAGCTTTCCTGGAACCACGCTCAAGCAGGCGCTTGGATGGCCCGCAATTGGGCACTACCGGACGTGCTGGTTTGCTGTGTCGGACTTCATCACGCAACCCTGGAAGAGATCAAGTTGTTGGCGTTCGAGAGAACACCGATCGCCGCGGTGGCGGCCTCGTCTTGTCTTCCGGACGCTGAAACCGTGTGTTGTGAGGAGCTTCAGTTTGCGCCAGAGCAATACGAGCAAGTATGTCGGGAAACCGACGCTGCCTGTGCGGAGCTGTCCTGTTTGTTCGACGTCCCCAGCCCAAGTCCTTTGGCGAAGTCATAATCCGCACGCACGTCCGCTCTTGAGAGGGTCTACGCTCGATGCCCCGTGATAGTACGCACCGCAAGACCGGCAGTGACTGGGTGAGTCGCATTGCGCGCTTGCAGCCTTGGTACGTGCTTATCCGTTTTCCGCATCGACTGACAAGGTCCGTTTTCGCGTTCACCAGCGGTGCCATCGCCATCGGCATCATCAGCACCGCTGCGGTCTGCACGGGGCAACCCTTGATTTTCCCGTCGTTGGGTCCCAGCGCGTTTCTGTTCTTTTCGCAGCCCACAGCGCCCGCCAGTTCCCCTCGCAACGCAATCCTGTCCCACGGAAGTGGTGTTCTGGTAGGCTGGGGGTCGTATTGGCTGTTCGGTCTGTGTTTTGGATTCGATACGGCAACCGCACAGGTTGCAGCGGCGGCCTTGTCGCTGGGCCTGATCAGCGCGTTGATGGTGGCGGCAAACATCACCCACGCGCCGGCAGCCTCGACCACGCTGATTGTCTCCCTGGGTTTGATGGTTGGGTGGCAGCAACTGATCGCCGTGATGGTGGGCATCGTACTGCTGACCGTGCAATCGTACCTGATCAATCGTATCTCGGGCATCGTCTATCCTGTTTGGCGTGCCGGTCCTCGGCAGCAAGGTGACGGCCTGGTTGTGGCCGCACTACAAGCAGACCCGCCCGGTCCCAAAGGCGACGCCTATACGGAAATCGCCGATCGGATCACAACCCGTCAAAAACTGCCAAAGCCCGGCAGCAAGACATAACAGGAAAATCAACTTCCGGATCGCCTTCCACGGCCAGCCCCTGATTGTGAAGTGCCCGGGCGAAGGCCTTGGCGTTGCGGATCACCTGCGGTTGATACTGGTCCTTGAAGACGCTCATTTCCAGCGCGGCCAGCAGCAGGCCCAGGAGCGTGCCCAGATGGTGATTGCTCACCACGGCCGGGAAACGCCCGCCGCCGAATGGCCGTCCAGAGATCGAATTGCGGCGTGTTTTCCGGAAAACTGGCACCGATCACGCCGCGCTGGGGCCCGAAGAACGTCTTGTACTACTAACCTCAAACATCGTTAAGTTCTTGACAAAGTTCTCAAGCGGCGGTTGCGTTAAGTTTTTGTCGTAGAAGGCATTAGGACCACCACAGAGAACACGGAGAGTACGGACAACAAACAAATCCTCTCTGTGTTCTCTGGGCCCTCTGTGGTTCCCCTTTTTCTTTGGTTGCGGCTGTGCCGCGCTAAGTTGAGCGGGGTCTTCCGCAGATCGTGCTTGGGCATGCTGACGACTCCGAAATCCGATTGCGGCCGCACAATGGCTATTGTTACTGTGGCTATTGTTACTGTGGCTATTGTTACTGCGTGTGATCGGCCTTGCAAGTCTGCCGGGAACACTCGGCAAAGAACGGATCCCGCAGGTTCCGGACGCTTCGCGCAGAAACTCTGCGAGACCACTGGGGCCTACGGACTTCGCTGGACCGTCAACTCGATCGGCCTGGCCCACGCGTAGCTTGTCGACCCACCCTTGCCAAGGCCGACGACGCGGAGCCGCACGGGACCAAAGCCGAGCTTGGCAGGATCGATCTTGACCCGGCCTTGCTGGCCGGAAATGTTGCCCACCAGCCGGCTGTTGTGCAGCACGGCGATACCGATCGAACCGGGAGAGTCGGCTGTGACCACCAATGGCTTACCTGCCTTGACGGTGCCCCGCGGCGCGACCGATGCGGTGATCTTGCGGCCATGATTGGCCGTAGAGATGGAGAATATCCGCCGGCCTTGAGACTGGATCGGCCCGGTTTGCACGGCCACTACCCGCAGTTCGTGATAACCGTCGCCCAGAAGTGCGGTGTCGAACTCCAGCGGCTGGCCCGGGCGGCACGTGGTCCTTCGCCAGCCGTCGATCAGCAACTCGAAGCGACCCACCCTCGAGCCTCCGGGGATCTTGGCCGACGGCTCGAGACTCAAGTTGCCCTTGACGGTCGTCCCGGGCTCTACGCCTGCCACGGTCACCTGAGGGATGTCTGCCCAGGGGCGGCAGAGCGGATCGCCCACGATCAACAGTTGGTACGGTGCGAACACCGACTGGTAGAACGCCTCGGCCAGCGTGCATCCTCGCGCGTAGTGGACTTGGATCGTGGCCGCGGGAAACTTGTGCGGCACCGAGTACGGCTCGACGACCGTGCCGCTGGCACCCGCTGCGCCGTAGCGGAGAAACTCCGACAGCGGTGTCTGCTCGGCGCCGGAGCGCATGATGCCGCCGAAGCTGGTGAAGTGCTCGCAGATGGCCCCGGGCAGGATCGTGCTGCCGGAAGCCTTCCAGTCGAATTTGGCCGTGCCCATCATCACACCCCGGACGTCCTTCTTCCCGACGGGGATCGTCCCTTGCACGATCTCGGCGGCCACCCCAAGCTGCTTGAGTTCCCGGACCGCGGCGGGAAAGCCGTGGTGGCGGACCTTCGAGCGGATATCCTTGTTCTCGGCGTAGTAGATGGTGCCGCGGGGATGGGTGCCGTCGGCCGTTGCGCTGCGTCGCAGGTACCCCAGCACCTCCGCTAGCGAGTTGCCCCGGCCGGCCGTTACTGCCAGCATCATCGACAGCAGGTATCGCCGTCCGGGCGAATCGAGCGACTCGCCGCTGGGTCCGAACTGATGCGTGCTGCTGAAGCCCATCGACGCTGCATCCGTCCGCCCGGCCGACGCGCGGCGTATGTACTGGTTACTGGTCAGCCCCAGATAGCCGGCGTTGTTGGCCATCACCGGTTGCCAGAGATAGGTCAGGCCGCTGAGCGAGCCCATGGCACCCTTGGGGCCTCCCGGCGGCTGAAACTGCCGCGGACCACTACGCAGCTTGGACGGGTCCATTTGTCCGCCCGGGACCAGGAACTTGGCCAGGTCCGAGCTCACGTTGATCCCCCAGGGAAAATCGCTGGAGTAGACCACGTAATCGATCTGCCCGGTCAAGCGCCGCCTTCGGATTGCCGCCAGCACGGGCGTGAGAATCTCTTGGCGAAAGGTGTCGATGCCGGTCGTTTGGGCCGCCGGATCCCACGGCAAGGACAGCACGTTGCCGGCAGGGATTTCGCGCAGCCGGACGTAGTGGTTGGCGATGGTCACTGACGTGGGGCTGTTGCGGTTGACCACCAACAGCACGTTCTCGGGCCCACCTCCGGCCATGGTCCCCGGCGGATGTCCACAGACCAGACCAGCGGCCACAATCAACAACAGCGAGCGTGGAAAGCATGCGGGGCAACTACGGTTCATCGGCACGGACTCAGTCGATCGGGGCTTTCTGCCGGGCGCAGGAAAGTACGTCATACGTACGTTGTCGGAAGCGGTTTCGTTCTCGCCTGACAAGAGAAAGAACAGCCGGCACGAGCGTGCGTGTCGCGAACCCCCCAGGGGACATCGCCCCCCCAGGCATCTGAGATATCCTGGCGACCTTTGGAGACGGGGCTCTTGACGCTGGGGCTCTTGACGATGGGGCCTCCGGGCAACCTGTAATCTTGGGTGGCCGCGGGGCCCGCACCGGCGCCCCAGCGACACTCTCTACCAAAGGCAGTATACTTCACGCATGGCCACTGCGTTGCGGGGGGCTTTCCGCGTGAGCATTCAGCGGCAAATGCTGAATATGTAGACATTGACCACTGAGACACTGAGGAACCGACCACCGACTGCTGAACTCTTCACCCTCGCTTGAAAGGAGCCGACATGACCCGACGACTGTACCTGCTGCTGATCCCCGTGGTGATCTTTGGCCTGACCTCCGTGGCCTTGGCCCGACGACCGCCGGCCAAAGAGATCACCGATCCGGCCGAAGCCAAGGCCGACCCCGATTTTTCCATCCAGGGTGAATACGTCGGCGAATACCAGCGGGACGACGGCAGCAAACGAAAGACCGGCACTCAGATCATCGCCCGAGGCGGCGGGAAGTTCGAGATCCTCGGCCTCTGGGGAGGCCTGCCGGGCGCCGGATGGAAGCGTGGCGACAGGAGCGTCCGCGTGCAAGGCGAGCTCAAAGGCGACACCATCACAGTGGCTAACGAGGAAGGCCAAGAGTTCCATCTCAAGTTTGTCGACGGCAAGATGGCGGCACTTAATGCCCAGGGCCAAGAATGGATGACCTCGAAGCGAGTAGAACGAAAGAGCCCTACGCTGGGGGCCAAGCCGCCCAAGGGGGCCCTGGTGATCTTCGACGGCAAGAACCTCGACATGTTCGAACCGGCCGATGGACTCAAGAAGCATCTGACCAAACAGAAGAACCTCGTGGCCGGCGTAAACACCAAGCCGCTTCCGGAGAACTACAAACTGCACTTGGAACTCCGCCTCTCCTGGATGCCCACCGCCGGAGGCCAGGGACGCTCCAACAGCGGCGTCTACATCCACGATTGCTACGAGATTCAGGTCCTGGATTCTTTCGGCCTGGAAGGCAAGAACAACGAGTGCGGCGGTTTCTACCAGATCAAGGAACCGGACGTGAACATGTGCCTTCCGCCGCTGGTCTGGCAGACCTACGACGTCGACTTCACGGCACCCAAGTATGAGGGCGACAAGAAAGTGGCCAACGCCCGGATCACCGTCCGCCACAACGGAGTGGTGATCCACGACAACTTTGAGCTTCCAAGGTACACCCCCGGCAGCAAGCGTGAAGGTCCCGGCCCCCGGGGCATCCACCTCCAGGGCCACGGCAACCACGTCCAGTACCGTAACATCTGGCTACAAGAGAAGAAGTAGGCCATCGACCCCCACTCTCCAGGCCCCCGCCACTGCCACGTGCGTGGGCCTGGAGGTCTCTTTTTCCCCTTGCCCGCGCAGATTCCTGCCCAGTTCCGGGTATCGATAGTTGACGAGTGATACTCGCCGGCAGTGTGCCCACGGCAGACTGGGCCGGCGGGCTCGCCTTCCCGTGAATATCCTGGGGGAGTCTTGCCATGGAAATCGTGCTCCTGTTTGCGTGTGTATTGGTTGCCGCGGCCCTGGCCGGAAGCAACCTGCTGGGATTCCTGCTGGCCTTCGCTGCCTGCCAGTTCGTCTGTTCGTTGGTATGGTTGGCCGTTGCTTCCCGCCCCAAGTACGGTCACTGAGGGATCGTCCCAGGAGGGTTCAGCGTGGTGGGACCCGTCCGTAACCCCGCCACGAGAGACCGGGACTTGTCGCGGTCGACGTCTGCTGCCCAGTTTGGGAAAGGCTTCAACGCCGCTCCCGGACCACAACAACCGCGCCAGCGTCGGCCAACCGGAACAGAAGTTGGTCTACAAATTCAGCGCAGACACGAACCGAACGGCCGCATCTCGCCTTCGTTTCTCTTCGAGCGTGGCTCAGACCGGTTTGACCGAAGAAGCCCGTGGCCCTTTGCCCCGTCCCTGGGATCCGCCACCGCCTTCATCGAGTTCATACTCGACGGACTGGCCTTCTTGAAGGTCGTCGAAGCTGGTTTCTTTCACCGACGAATGGTGGAAGAA
>SDBV01002609.1_pt1 | contig 26868 bp, 19 predicted proteins | sample 2277081 | NCBI WGS metagenome assembly SDBV01 (sample SAMN10402039, study PRJNA504765) | marine sediment metagenome | isolation source: marine sediment core GS10_PC15, 223 cmbsf | place: Arctic Ocean: Southern Knipovich Ridge | collected 2010 | reverse complement strand
CTCTAACTCTTCCGGCACGTCTTTCTCTTCAGATACCAACGATTCCTTTTCGTTGGCGAGCTTTGACAGCTCGGAGTTTTCCGGCGGAACAATGTTCTGGTTCAATTGTTCCACAGAAAGGGAGCGAAGGGTAATCGCGCACAGGCCGAGCAATCCTGTTGAGACGAGCAGTACCGCTATCAGGGCAACCTTTGGGAAAAGTCCCTGTCTTGAAAATGGCTCGCCATCGCCTTTTCCCGCCCGCCTGTACATCAGAAAGCTGACAATGGTGGAAAGGATGATGAACCACACCGCCGCCATCTTGGCCTCCATGATCCCCAGATAACTCGAGAACGGATGGTAGCTTTTGCCTGCTCCAAGACCGGCGCGTTCCTCCCCGCTCAGGGGGAGATTGTGAGGGGTGAGCCAGATGGCAAAACAGACAAAAAGTATCACCGTTATGAACTTGATCACCCAGTTGTATCTCTCGTGGCCTGGGATCCTCTGCATTCCTATCCAGAGGTAATAGTTCCCGCCCACAAACAGCACCCCGACAAGCACGGCCTGGATGATGAAATCCCACGAAAACTGTCCGCCCATGAGCACATTTCCCATCAGAGGGCTTGCGCTATACATCTCTCGTCCCAGGTAATAGCCGGCGAATGGCAGCGGGATCAACGCGGCGATTCCGACAAAGTTCCCGATATATCCCATCCAGTCATAGTGGGCCTTCTCTTCCGGTGAGCGTGCAGTGAGGAACCTCACCCCGGCGTAAGCTCCCACGATAAAGCCGCCAAAGCAGACATTGGCGATGAATCGATGGATATTCATCGGCATCCAGAGGGCGTTGTTTACCGCCTCCCAAAGAGACCCTGTATACGCGCCGGCCTGGTCCCATGATTCCGGCATCACTTCTCCTGCCGGAGTTACTCCCGGCGGGCTCATCATATAGGTGGCCCATGAATTGGCAATGAACATCAGCACCGTGCCTACAGTATTCAACTGAAGGCCGAACATGATATGAAGCGCACGCTTTTCGGTTGTTAGCCAGCCGCCGCAGGACCATACAAAGGCCAACCCGGCAAAAAGCACACCCCCTCCCATCACAAAACGAGCGCTGGTGGAATGGATACTAAAATTAAACATGCTGGCCAGCGATGAGCCGGCCATATAAACAAATATCGACGCGATGATGGTGATTTGCAAGAAGCTGAAGATCACAAGAAGCGGTTTTTTTATGATTCCCTTTTCCCATTTGCCCCGAAGTCGCTCCCACGAATAATAATAAAAATAGAGCGTAAATGCCTCGGCGAAAAAGAGAAGCCCGTAGATGTGAAAGGTGCTGCCAAAGATGCCGGTCAGGTGTTTCATGAAGCCGGGATAACATGAGAAGAGCACAAAGCTGAGCAGCCCACCCAAGGCCGCCGTGGTGGCAAACGCGGTGGAAAGAAGTTTTACGAACTCGTGCGCAAGGTCGTCATAGCGTTTTGCCGTTTGGGGGTCTTTTGCCCTGGCCCCCATGACCTCCACGATCACGGCGAAGATGGGAACACCAAGCACAAACGCGGCAAACATAAGATGGAGCTGGGCGATAATCCAAACCGCGACGCGCGCGTCCAGTCCCAGAAAACTCCTGTAATCATCGCTGGAAGGAGCATCCGCGGCGAACGCAGGCGAGACCAGGAGAAAAACCGCGGTCAGCGCCAGAATGATCCCTCTTCCCCACAACCTGCGACTCATGACTTCCCGTTCCCTTTAAGAGAAAGCAGATAAGTGATAATGTCATAAAACTCCCGTACAGTAAGGGTATCGCTGATATTATCCGGCATGGGAGATTTTGTCTGAGGCTTGCCCAACACGAAATCCTTAATGTCCAGGGTATGGGTGTGTCCTGCAGCTTGCTGAACTACACCGTTTTTTATCCGGTGAAGATGCCTTTCACCCGATTCATCAGTAAAGCGGCTTGTATTTTTATTCAGATTTGAAATACTTTCAAGCCCTGTGGGGACATTGACTGTGTGAGCGTGATCGTTTTCAGTTCCTGTGGTAGTTCCTGTTGTAAGAGTCGCGTTTTGGATTTCCCCTATTGGCAGGACCAGGTACCCTCGCTTGTCGATCTTGAATTTCTTCTGGTACGTTTCAGGATCCAGAATGCCGAGATAGAGATTCTTCTGATCCTCAGCCGTTTTCACCCCGTCGATCAGAGTGCCGTCTTTCATCTGGATCACAATACCCTCGTATCCCTTTACAATGACCTCATCGGGAGTGAGGATAGACTCCATGAGATACTCAGCGCCCTGCTGGCTCCCAATGCCTGAAAGGTCGGGCCCGACTTCAGTGCCTTCATCTCCCAACTTGTGACAGTTGATACACGGGATCTTACTTTCTTTGAAGAGCTTGGCGCCGCGGTCCGCATCGCCCGGCAGAATCGGGAGCTTGGCTTCCTGCTCACGTTCGGCGACGGTAGTCAGGTCCGGATTCCGTTGGGCTGCCTTGACCTGCTCGATGAAGGCCTCATCCGTTTTGCCTCCCATCGCGTTAAGGAACGCAATCACGGCCAGGATCTCGTCGTCGGAGAGCACAATCGGCGGCTTGTTCACCGGCGTCATTTGCTTTGCCGGATAGCCCGACACAATGTATGCGTTCGGATTGTATACCGACTCCACAAGATAGTCGGCGGCGTTACCGGGCCTTTCCTCATCGAGTCTTCCCCCGAGCCCTTCCTGATTGGGACATCTGGCCTTGGGGTCCTCCCCCAGCGAGTGGCAGGTCAGACACTGGGCCCGATCGCTGTTGAAGATCTTGTCTCCCGCCGCCACCAGTTCCTCGGGCGAGGAGCCGATGGTCACTTCCTCCACCGGCCGGCTTTCGATCTGGGGAATGGCGTTGCAGATGTAGACGAACCCGCCAGAAATGGCCGCCACGAACAGCAACAGGTTTCTCACGTTGCTCACTTAGAAGCCTCCTTGCTGCGCATGCCGAACCAGAAGATGACAAACAACAGCGCGAAGAAGATCAAGGTCGCCACGGTGATCACCGTGGCGGCGTAGCCCAAGGTCGGCGTATAGGACTCCGCCGATGTATCACGCACCACACCGTAGACGTGCCAGGTTTCCCGGATTCCCGAGCGTGCAAATCCCATCAGACCAATCGTAAGCGTGAAAACGACCCCCAGCAGGACGAGCACATATTGCGCCCGCGGCGGCATTTTCCCCCACTGGATGTCGCCTAGCGACTTGCTGCCGAAAAAGATGAACAGGTCGATCGCGGTGACCACGAGGATGGCGAACAGCACGGCCATCACTTGGTAGACGGAGTAACCGATCCGCACTTCGGTATCCACGAAATAGCCCTTGATGCCGTAGTAGACCACGATCCCCGCGGCCCCGAGAAGGACCACCCCTTGCAGCGGGCTGCCGATCCGCCCTCGCAGCAGGAACATGTCGGCCAGCGCCAATCCCAAAAGCACCACGAAGATTCCGGTAAGCCAGCGGTACCCTTCCGCATGGAGTCGCCCGGGCGTCAACTTAAGCTGCTCGAGTTCGGCTTCCTTACCGCCGAGCACGTAGAGTTTGCCCCCTTTATCCTTTTTCTCTGGATCAAGGTGAAGGGCCATGGCCATGGGGTCTTCCGAAGTGCGGATCTCCACGCGTAATTCCTCAACCTCCTGCTCTAGGACGGGAAGTCGTTTCTCGGCCCGGGCCCCGTCGCTGAGAAAACCGTTCACGCCGCAATAGATGATCGGAAACAGCGACAGGGCGACGATAAACACCGGGGCGCTGAAGCCGCCACGGGGACGGGCCACCGCACGCTGCTTATTGGCACGCCGATAAAGGACGAAAGAGACGAACGTGGTCAGGATCACCACATTGACGGCCGTGTTCTTGGCGCTCATCACGCCGAGCACGCCCAGCAGCGGGTGATGTGCCCCGCCCATCCTTCGGGCCTCGGCCAGCGAAGCCACCAGGGTGTGTGGGGTCATCCAGACGATCATCGACAAGAAGATCAAGAGTTCCATGCCCAGGACGTACACGTAGTAGCGCTGCCCGCCGGGAATTCGCCCCAAACCGAGCCACATGTAGTAGTTGGCCCCGATGAACAACGCCCCGATGAGCACGGCCTGGATGATAAACAGCCAGGAGAAGGCCCCTCCCATCAAGGTGGTTCCCATCTGGGCGCTATAGGCGTACATTTCCCGGCCCAGATAGTAGCCCGCGAACGGCAGCGGAATCAGGGCCCACATGGCCACGAAGTTTCCCACGTAGCCCATCCAGTCGTAGTGGGCCCGCTGCTGGTCCGATTTGGCCGTCAAAAACCGGATCGCCGCGTAGGCCGCCGCGATCGAGCCGCCGAAGGCGGTGTTGGCGATCAGCCGATGGACGTTGATCGGCCACCAGAGCGGATTCTGGATTGCCTGCGAAAGCGACACCAGCGTGCCCTGGTCGGTCACGCCGGCCGGGCTCATCATGAAGGTTGTCCAGGCGTTGGCAATGCACATCAGCGCGGTGCCCACCAGGTTCAGCGACAGCCCGATGCCGATGTGCAGCCACTTCCACCGACCTTTCATCGCGTCCCAGGCGTAATAATAAAACACCAGCAGCACCGCATCGCCGACGATCAGCGCGGCATAAGGCAAATACGTCGGCGAGAAGATCGTGCCCAGATACGCGGTGAATTTCGGATAGAGCACCACCAGGGCCGTCAGCCCCAGCAGGCCGAACACGGCCGTGGTGATAAAGGCCAGCGTCAACAGGCGGGTGAACTCCCAGGCCAGCCGGTCATATTTCTCGCTCCCGGTGGCGGCGCCGACGACTTCCACGATCAACGCGAAGATCGGCACTCCCAGCACGAACGCCGCGAACATCAAGTGGATCTGCATCGCCACCCAGATTAGCGTGCGGGAGTCGACCAGCGGCGACGCCAGGTACTCACTTGACAGCTTGGGCAATACCGCCAGCAGCAGAACGGCGGCAAGGCCCAGAAAGAGGCCAACCTTCGCCAACGAAAGCAAAAGATGATGGCGGACTTCCCGCCCGGCGCCCACGCCGTTCCCCAATTTGTCAGCACTCATCTGGCTACTGTCTTCTCCGGCAGAATCCCTCAGTCGAATCCGTTGGCTCTTCCATTGTCGGCTGCAAGGTCCGGGCCTTGCACTACCGAAACGCCTCGGTCCCCGTCCCGCGTCCGCGTATCAATTTTTACCATTTTGGCCAGAAGCATTTGTTGATGCAACCCCCTCCCGCGGATTCGATCCCAATCCATCCCTCGCGCGGGGAGCAAGCGGGACCTCCGCCGAAAGTTCCTCTCGGCAAGATTTCGGCGCGAATTCCACGGTCCGTTCGGTGACTCGGGGCCATGTCCAGCGACGATGAGTCAACGCCACGCACGCCGCGGTAATCCGCTTTCTGCGGATTGAGTCAAGCCAAGCTTGACGGGAGATCAAGCCGCTAAGCCACGGCTGCTGCCAGGAAGCTACAATGCCGTCTCGCGGGTTTCCCCGGTGCGGACTCAAAACAGTTGAAGTGGTCCCGCACAATCCCAAAATCGGAGTAATCCAAGTTCGCTTTCTTGGCAAACTCTTTGGCCTTCTCTTTGGGATTCTTGGATACCATGACTACCTCGTACGGCAGCGTGTGTATATGCGTTCCTTCGAGAATGATCTTTATGGGATTGTCGGTTGCCACGACTAGGGTCGTCTGGAGCAGAAGTAACGTGAGTGTAAAAATTGATTTTATTGGACAGCCTTTCTGCCCTTTCTGCCGAATGTCAATTTGTGGTAGCTTGGGGGGGCAGAAACCCGACCTCCAGCGCCTGGGATTCATGGCTTCGCTCCGGCGGGTTTTTCGCCAAGCGAGTACTTCCGAAACAGCTCAATCTCTTCCGGGCGGTACGGCTTGCCGTCGGCGTGAAAGACGTCGTGCTGCCAGTTGTCCGGAATGGGATCACCGGGTTTGGAACTCCAGTGCATGCAGGTCTGCGTCCGGCCGGTCACCAGGCCCCAGATGAACCAGCCGACGTTTTCTTCTTCCAGCACCGGCAGGATGTTGGCAACCGTGTTGCCGTTGCGCCGCAGCAGCCACTCGGTGCAGAGCACGGGCCGCCCGTGGGTCTTGTGCTGCCGGACCGTCTTCTTCATGGCCTCCGGCGAGCCGTAGCAGTGAAACGAGATCACGTCGGCCAGATCGTGGGCGTGCCAGCAGGTCAGAATTGGCTGCGACGGACAGGCCCTACGCGCCCAGGCGAAGGCCGCCTCGATCAGGGGGCGGTTTTTGCCCTGGGCCTCGTTGTATAGGTCCCACGCCAGGACGCGCCGGTCGTCCCGGAACGTACCGACTAAATCCATTACGTACTCGCGGAGCTTTCCCCAGGCCTTGCGGTCGGCCACGCGCCGGCGTCCGGGGCTGGGCGTCCAAAAGGGCGCATACTCGCCCGGCTTGGGATCTCCCTGTGGGCCCAAGTACGGCTCGTGCTTCGCCGGGTAGCCAAACGCGCAATCATCGAACAGCACCCACATCGTACGGATGCCGCGAGAGTCGGCGATCCGCAGAAACTCCTCCATCCTCTGTTTCAACCCGTGGGGATCCTTTTCCCAGACCAGGTACTGCACAAACACCCTCAGGCTGTTGAACCGAACCGACTTGGCCCAGCCCAATTCCTCCTCGATCGTCTTCGGGTCGAAGGTCTCCTGCTGCCACATCTCGGTGGTGTTGGTGGCCGAGCGGGGGATGTAGTTGCAGCCGCGGATCGGTCCAGTATTAAGGTACCACTTTCGCGCCTTTTGCTGCGACCAGCGGTTGGTCCGCTTGGGCATTTTGAACTCGTCGGGGAAGCGGCGGATGATCTCGATCTCCTTGGGATCGTACGGCGTGCCGTCTTCGTGCAGCAGGTCGTGGAACCAGACCTTGGGCTCGGCCGCCCCCTTCTTCGAGCCCCAGGGATAATGCGTCTGGATGCGGCCCTCGACCAGTCCCCACATGTACCAGCCGATCCCCTGCTCGGCCATGGGGAGCACGATGGCGTCGAACCGCGGATTGAACGTCCGCGCGATGCACTCGGTACAGAGGGCCGGCCGCTGGGCGGTCCGCGCGGCCAGGCCTTTCGCGTTGGGCGTGTGGTAGTCGTGGAAGGTGGCCACGTCCCACAGATCCGACGCCTGCCAGCAGGCGCTCAACGGTTGGGTGGGGCCGGCGCTGCGCGCCCAGGCGAACGCCGCCTCGACCAGCGGCCGGCTCTCCCCCTTGGCCTCGTTGAACAGGTCCCAGAGGATTACGCGGCGATCCTTGGCAAAATGGCCCACCAGGTGCTTGACGTATTTCTCCAGCGCCGGCCAGTTCTCAGGCCGTTTGCGGCTCTTGCCCGGGCTGGCGGTCCACCGGCTGTTGTGTACGCCGGGGATCGGATCGGGCTGCTGGCCGAGCTTGGGCTCCTGGATCCAGCAGTCGTCGAACAGGATGAACATCGTGGAGATGCCGTGGCGGTCGGCGATCTCCAGAAAACGGTCCATCCGCCCGATCAGCCCCTCGGGGTCCGCCTCGTAGACGATGTACTGCACGAACACCCGTATGCTGTTGAGGCCGCAGTTGCGGGCCCAACCGAGCTCTTGATCGATGGTCTTCGAATCGAAGGTCTCCCGTTGCCACATCTCGGTGCTGTTGACGGCAGTCCGCGGCAGGTAGTTGCAGCCGCAGATCGGCCCCACACCCCGGTACCACTTCCAGGCCTTCTCGGCGCTCCAGCGGGACGCGCGGAGCTTCGCCAGCGCCGCCGGATCGATCCTGGCCGGTGGTTTCTGCTTGGGGTCCAGTACCAGGGCCAGGTCGATATACTGCCCGCCGGTTGTCTGGTGAACGTGCACGGCCACCACGTTCCGGCCCGGTTTGATCGCCGCCCTTAGTTCCTTGGTGACGTCGTACGCCGTCGTCTTCAGGTTGAAGCCGGTCGCGGTAAAGATCCGCTTCGCGCCTACGTACACCTGCACGTCTTCATCGTGGCGGACGTAAAGCGCGGCGGTCTGAAAATCGAACGGGCCGGCCACGTCGATCTCGTTGCGCAGCCAGATGTCGGCCGTCGTCCAGGGCGTGCCGATACCGGCTTTCGGCGTAACCTGATCGACCACCCCGAAGCCGGCCTTGCCTTCGGCCCATGTGCCGTCGTCGAAGTCGGGCCTGGTCCAGTCGCCCGCGGGCCGGCTGGTCGTGTACCGCCACATGGCGGCCCCATCCGAGACCTGGCCGATCAACACCCGCGGCACAGCGCCCCTTGCTGCCGGCGGCACAGCGTCCCTTGCTGCCGGCGGCACAGCGGCCCTCGCTGCCGGCGGCACAGCGGCCGTCGCCCGGCCGACGGCGAAAAGCAGCGACACCACGAGAAAGGCCAAACGCCGCGTGGCAGAGTGTTTTGGTGCAAAGAAGCGCATCGCAGGTCTCCCATGACTAATGCCCAGTAGTTTGTCTTGCGTAAAGGAATCGGTCTTCAGATTTCGGAGAACGCCGTGGCCAAGAAAAAGACGCGTCACTGGCGGAGATCCTTCCAGGCGATCTTCCCCCGGGCTTCAACGTAGCAGACGAGCTTCTCAGTGTAAAACAGGTCGGCTCTGCACCACGGCAGGTCGAGGTAGCCCTGGAGCTTCTCCGCCGGCCAAAAACACCCGTGCGTTCATATTGGTCAACTCCGAGAGCAAGTAGTAGTAGGGTGGGCACTGCCCACCAAATCCTCCTCTCGTCCACGTCCGATTCCGGCAGATCGAATTCGGCGTGCACCTTTCTCAAGGCCCGTTGCGCCACGCCCGGGTGTTTATGAAGAACGACCACCAACTCGTCCTGCTTCACGACGTGGACGCCGTCGATCCTCCCGGCTGCGGAGGTGTCCACGCTATTGAGGGTCGCACCGTGCACCGGCGGCCTGAGGATCTTTGCATTGCGGCCAGCCAATTGAGCGTCGTCAGACCAGACCCTTCCCGTCCAGAGAGGGGGAGCCAATGTGCCGGAGCGGAATGACCGCCAGGAGAGACATCGTGCTGTAAGCGCGGAGAGACAAAGAACGTCGATATGAGCGGCCGGTTGCGCCCGCCAGTTGCGTTTCAGGTCTTCGATTCCAGCAGGCCGCAAGCAGCCCCGCGGTGCTCGGGACAGACCACCCCGTCCCCCACGACGCCCTCGACTCTCCCGCATCTTAGACACGGGCTCTTGCGCTGGCGATCGGCGGCCCGGACACCTTCGTCGTCGACCGGAATCAGGCGCGTCCGGTGCACGGTGACCAGCCTGCCGCTGGCCTCCTGCACCAACAGGCAGCAACCCTCTTTGAGACCCTGGGGCTGCTCGCCGGCCAGGGCGAACGTGTCAAAGGTGACCAGGCCTTCCGGGGTCAGGATTCGGAATTGCTCTGTTTTTGGCATGACATCTCTCTCCGCGAGGATCTTGCGTCCAGTGGCCAGTCGCCAGACCGCCACACCGGCCAACAGCCCGAGCAGGTTCTCTACCAGGTCCCGCGCTTCGACGGTGCGCGTCGGCACAGACAATTGTAGGAGTTCCACCCCCACGGCGTAAAGGAACAACAACCCCGCCAGGAGCACGCGCCGCAGGGGAATCCGACCCGCCGCCACCAGTATCCCCAGCACGGCGAAGGCCGTGAAGTGAATCCCGATTGCGTTGCCGACCTTGGGCAGGCGCTGAAGTCCCAGCAGCGCCACCGGGTCGGATGCCAGCAGCAACAGCGTCAACAGCGCGCAGTAGACGAGGCAGATCAGACGGTATTTCCACATGGAGTCTTCGCGCATCGAGGTTGCTGGTGCGGGCCGCGCCGACGCCGCGCGCCGCTGCGTGCCCATGGGATTGTACGTCGGGCAGCCCGCCCCGGACACGTTCGACCTCGATCCGGCCGCCTTCAACGGCAAGCCACTCCACCCACGGAAACTGGTGGAGCCGCGCAATATCAAGACACCCGCTTCAGATCTCGGGGATCGGATCTTTCGGGCCGATGTCCCGGCCTTCCCAGTTGGCCTTGCCGTCCTCGTAGATCAGAATCCGGGCGCGGCTTCCCGGCGCGGGCTTGGCGCTGGTCTTCGGCAGCCACCGGCGATGCTCCCGAACGATCTCGGCATACTGCGGATCGCCGGCAAGATTGTCCCACTCGTTGGGGTCCTGGCGCATGTCGTACAGCTCTTCGGACCCGTCGGCATAGCGAATGTAACGCCAACGCTCGCTGCGGACTCCATGGTTGTCGTGGTTGTGCGTGGTGATGGCCGGCCAGGGGCGCGGGGCCCGGGCGTCCTTCAATTGTGCCACCAGGCTGTGGCCCTCCAGGCCGTGCTTGGCAGGCAGGCCGCAAAGCTCGACCAGCGTTGGGTAGACGTCGAGCAATTCCGCCGGCCTGGCACACTTCGCCCCCGCGGCCACGCCCGGCCCGGCGAAGATCAGCGGCACGTGCGCCGACCGGTCCCAGAGCGTGTTCTTCCCGGTAATCAGCTTCTCGCCCAAATGCCAGCCATGGTCCGACCAGAGAACGATTAGGGTGTCGTCTGCGTGTCCCTCTCGATCCAGCGCCTCGAGCACTCGGCCCACCTGGCTATCGACGAAACTGGTACACGCCAGGTACGAGCGGACGAGGTTCTTCCACTGATTGGCCTCCTCCAGGAACTTCAACCGGGGCTCGGGGAGCGTCCAGTGCAGATACCACGAAAACCGCGGCGTGTCGTCGCGATCGTCGCGTCTGACCGGGGGCAGCTTCAAGGAATCCTCAGGATACAGATCGAACCACTTCTGCGTTGCGTAGCAGGGAACGTGAGGCAGAAAGAACCCCACGGAGAGAAAGAACGGCTCCTTGGGGCCCGCCTCGATCTGCTCAACCGCCCAACTCGCCACCTTCCAGTCGCCTTTGTCCTCGTCGCGGTGAGGAAACACTCCCCAATCCACCAGCGGATGTTTTGCCGGCGTATCCACCAGCTTCTCTTTGGGGCGCACGCCGACGCTCGCCGGCGGACCCAGCACGTGGAACTCCTTGTCGGTCTTTCGCCGGCCATAGCCGCCGTGGTAGATCTTGCCGGTCGAATACGTACGATAACCGTGCCGTGCCAGATACTGCGGCAAGGTTACGAGGTGCTTCAACTCCTCCACGTCGCGGATCCAGGGCGCCAGTCCGTACACCCCCGTGGTCGACGGCCGCAACCCCGTCATCAGGCTCGTCCGGCACGGATTGCAGAGCGGCGATTGGCAGTGGGCGTTGGTGAACAGCGTCCCCCGGTCGGCCAGCCGGTCGATATTGGGGGTCTTCGCCTGAGGGTGGCCCCCCAGACAGCCGAACCAGTCGTTCTGATCGTCGATGGCGATAAACAGGACGTTGGGCTTCTCGGCCCCATGAGCTTCAACGCCGGCAAAACCCGGCCAGAACGCCAGAAAGGCAAAAAGTATGCGTTGCACCGTGGGGCTCCTTTATCTCTTGCCAACGAAGGGAGTTTACCGAGGGAGACCGAACTCCCCGGCCAAGCACCCGCCCTGAAATGTTCCCCGGGGGGCCCGTATCCAGTGCCCATCCAAAAAACCTTCTCCCCTCGCCCCGCTTGCGGGGAGAGGGGCCGGGGGTGAGGGGTTTTCGGATACGCTCCGAGTAGCCCTTGATTCTCGCCGGTTTTCCAAGCTTGTCAAGCTGAAGCGCGCCTTGCGTGCGGCCTTCAACTCAGCGCTTAACCGCGGGATTCTGCGACTCGGGGACCGGCCACGTGGCCCGCTCGTCGCTGCGGTAAAGGCCGATCTTGTCCAACGGAATCGGCTGGAAGCCGAGCTTCCAGGCGGGCGAATCCTCGCGCAGCCGGAAATCGAGATTCGCGGCGTCCACGAAGTGCGGGTCGACGTCCACCAAGTTGTCTTTCATTGCGACCAGCGGTCGGGCTTTCCCCTCGATTTCGTCCCATCGGCCCTTCCAGCAGATGTTGCGGGCGACGACGTTGCCCTTGGGCGCCGCCGGATCGTCTTCGAGAATGCCGACCAGCGGGGGATACCGATCGCGATAGGGCGGCTCACGGAAACGTGTGCCCAACAAAGTCCCCTTCTCGCGGCCTTCCTCGATCCACGTCTGGGCATGGTAGCCGGCCCAGCCGAGTGCCCGGGCGTCGATGTGTAGGGCGGGGTTGCAGTCGACGAAGACGTTGTTTGCCACCAGGCAATCGCGGCCGCCGCCGATGAACGCCGCCCGGGGCACCTGGTAGAACACGTTCCCTGTGATCTCGGTCCCGCAGAACATGTCGTCGAGGTAAACGCCTACGCAGCCGCGCCGCTGGAAGCCGTAAATGTGGTGCATGAAGTTGTGCCGGATCGCTGTGCCGCCGGCAGCGGGGGCCGCTGTGCCGCGCATCGTCCAGTTGCGCCCGGCGTAGATGGCCCCGGCGTCGTTCGATTCATGGCAGACGTTGTGGATCTCGTTCAATTCGATCACGTGATCGTTGCCGCCGAAGCTCATCGCCTGGTGCGGCGCGTGGTGGATCAGATTATGCGCCGCCCGGTTACCCACGCCCGAGATCGAGATGCCCGCGCTGTACATCGGCTTCCAGCGGCCGTAGTGGTGCACGTGGTTGTTCACCGCCTCGAGGCCGGCGGGGGCGAGGGTCTTGCGGTCGCCGCCGGCCAGCGAAATTCCGCCTTCGGCCATTTGATAGATATCGCAGCCCACGACCGCGTGGGACCGGCCCGTAGCGGCCACCGCGCTGCGACCGCCGTTTCGGATCGTGCAGCCGGTGACCCGGTTGTGCGATCCGCCGCTGATCACCACCGCGGTACTGCGCACGGCTTCCAGCGTGAGGCCGCGGATGGTCACGTGCGACGCCCCCTTCAGCCGCACCAGCGTCGGCAAGACGGACACGGTTGCCTGCCCCTGCTCGATCGGCCCCGGCGGCCAGAAATAGAGGATGCCCGCCTGGCGGTCGAGATACCACTCGCCCGCCCATTCGGTGGGGTATCTTCATACCCCACCGATGGGAGGGTCGATCTCCGCCAGCACGTTGAAGGCGTAAAACCACTGCCCTTTGCGGTATCCGTAGCGGTGGTCTGGCTTGGCCAGCGTGATCGTCCGCTTCTTCGGATCGATGGCTTCGACCTTCTGCCGCTCGTCGGACCAATCCCAGAACCAGTAGCCGTGCAGCCAGACGTCTTCTTCGGCAATCCAGCGGCCGGGGCGATCGCCTTCGTAGCTGAAAATACCTTCATCGCGCCCCTTGGTCCCGCGCACGTCGCGGACGGTCGGCCCCAGGACTTCGGCGATCTTGATGAAGCCCTGATTGGGCCAGCGGGCCAGGATCATCGGCTTGTCCTGGAAGAAGAGTTCGATTCCACTGCGATCCGGCTTGCCGTAGTCGGTGATGCCCTGGGCCGCCAGGTCGACCTGCAACACCTTGCCCCGGGCGGCCGGATCGAGGCGCCGCAGTACGGCAGGGTCGGACACCGGCCGGAAGCCCCCGAGACGCTTGCCCCCGATCAGTCGCACCTCCGTGCCCGGCTGCGCCCGGTACACGATTGGCGACCGCTCGGTGCCCGAATCTTCCTCGCCCAACTCAAACGTTCGACTCCGTTGGTAGACACCTCCGCCTATCAGTACCGTCACTCCATCGTCCGGCAAGCCCTCGGACTGCTTCAGCTCGCGAATCTTGTCGCGCGCGCTCTCCAGTGAGTCCAGTGGGCCGTCGGATTTCTCGGCATTGGGCTCCGCCAGCGTGCCGGACCACGCGGCGTTGCCCGCCCGCGAAACGTAAAGCCGCAGTTCGCCCGCCTGGGGCGCTCTCCCCATGCCGAGGACAAGTGCCAGGGCCAACACGCCGGCCACGAGAGAAAGCTTGCGATCTTCAGTCGTAGGGTCTCTGTTCATTGGAAGTCCTCCAGCCGGCTACCTCGTTCCGCTTGGCCCGGAAGACTTCTATGCTTGGGCCTGGGGTCTCGAGCTTAGCCGTCCGAAACTCGAAGCCGTGGTTTCGCATAAGATCGTGGAAATCACGTCTCACTCTCTCAGCATCGTAGCGTTGCAGGCCGATGCCGGGATGGGCAGTTGGCACAATGGGCTCGCCAGCGGTTGCATCCAGGCGAAGCATCTTTAGCAGTTGATCCTGCATATCTGATTCTCGCCGAAGAAGCCCCTTGATGTCAATTGGCCGTGAGTCCTGGCCCAAACATTCGGCGGTCGTTGGCGGTTTTCGCACGGCGTACCCAGTTCTCCCACGACCTGCAGGCTGTGGGCGGGAACGCGAACCACCCTTTCGCCGCCATTCAGGGGGCGGATGGCTCACGTCGTGAGTCCCGCCCTGATACTTTTCGATGACCGAGGCGACGGCTTGGCCCGGACTGTCGGGGGCCCGATTCTTCGAAGCCTCGCAGCGAATCTCGAGAAGCTGCTGCTCCGCCGCCCTCGTGTTTTTCTTGCCTTTGGCAAGTTTGACCTTCTGGCCGTCGAACCAGAGCATCCCCCAGCCGGTTTGCCGGCAAGACCACGGTTTTGCGGTGCGACCCTCCTTTCGCGAGAACACGCCGAAGACCAAGGAGGGTCCAATCGGCCCATGGTCGCGGCCACGTGGCCATTTTTCCGTCCACCATTCTGTCCCCTGGACGCTACTGCTGGGTTGTCCAGCAATGCGGAACGCGTTCTCCGGGAAAAACACTGCTGGACAAGTCAGCAGTGCCACGCTGGTTCAGCGGGCTGGTAGCTGTCTTGTGCGGGGGGTGAGGTTCTTGGTATGCTGTTGCTCCAGGGAGTGGCCGGGGACGGGGCCGCGGCCCGCCGACCGGGGCGGCAGATGGCAGGAGGATACCTAGCATGGCGATCGAATTCCGCTGTACCCAATGCAACAAGCTGCTGCGGACCGGGGAGGGCACGGCTGGGAAGCAGGCCAAGTGTCCGGAGTGTGGCACGATCTTGACGGTTCCGGCCGCGGGGACCGCGCCGCCGGCCGCGGCGCCACCGCCGGCGCCACCGCCTCCGACTCCGCCGGGCGGCGAGGCGGGCAGTCCGTTGGGCGGGCCGGGGCCGGGGGCCGAGGCGGGCACTCCGTTCGGCGGCGCCGCAGCGCAACCGACCCAATTCGACCCCGAGAACCCTTATGCGGCACCCGGCGAGCATGCCCCGGCCGGACCAGGCTCCATGCCGGCCCCGGGCGCCTTTACGCCCACGATCATCGATCTGAACGACATCTTCAGCCGCACCTGGGCGATCTTCAAGGTGCAGTGGGGGATGTGCCTGGCGGTGGTGGTCGTCGTGGGGGTGATCAATTTTGGGGTCAACATGGTCGTGAGCCTGGTGTGCCAGGGTATCGGCGCGGCCGCGGGCGAGGACGCCATCATAATCGTGGCCTCCCTGTTTGGCAACGTGGTGACCACCGTGTTCAGCATCTGGATCGGCATCGGGCAGTCGCTCTACTTTCTGAAGGTTGCGCGCGGCCAGACGGCCGAGATTAGCGACATTTTCGCGGGCGGGCCGTGGTTCTTCTCGATTCTGGTGGCCAGTATCCTGGTCGGCCTGATTACCTTGGTGGGCTTCGCTCTGTGCATCGTTCCGGGGGTGATCTTTGCCCTGATGTTCTCGCAGTTCTATTACCTGATTCTGGACCGCAACGTGGGAGTGATGGACTCGTTGAACATCTCCAAGGAGATCACGACCGGCAACAAGCTGACGCTGTTCTTGATCGGCCTGATCGAGATAGCGCTGGCCGTACTTGGGTTGTTGGCTTGCTGCCTGGGCTTGCTGGCGGTGGTGCCCTTCCTGACCCTGCTGGCGCCGGTGACGTATCTGGTGATGACCGGCCAGCGGACCGCCGATCAGATATTGCCGGGCGGGCCGGCCGCGCAGTGACGTAAGGGTAATGCCGATCGAATTTCGTTGTATAGAGTGCGGCAGGCCGTTGGAGGCGGGCGACGCCGCGCCGGCAACGCGGATCCTCTGCCCGGGGTGCGGGGCGTTTTCGGCAGTGCCCGCCGTCGATGCGCCGAGGGCTGAGGTTCAGCCGCCGGTGACGCCGGCTGCGCCACCGGGTGAGGAGGCGGGCAGTCCGTTTGCACCCGGCGGGGAACCGGTGGCCGGCGAGGACGCGGAAAACCCGTATCGGGCGCCTAACGAATACAGTCCGCCGCCGGTGTACGTGCCGACCGGCCGTACCGACCCCAAGGCGGTGGCTTCGCTGGTGTTGGGTCTTTGTGGATTCATGTTGTTCTGTTTTTGCGTGCCGTTGGAGCTTCCGGTGGCCATTACGGGATTGGTTCTGGGAATCATGGGGCGAAACTCCGAGAACCGGGGTTTGGCCATCGCCGGGATCATCCTGTGTGCGGTTCAGTTGGCCCTGGTTGCGGCGGGTGCTGCTGCTATGCTGGCCTTCATAATGGCGGCCGGCGCGCCGCAGGCGCCGCTGGGCGGGTGGTAACTCAGATTATGAGCAGGGGGATTTGGGAGGGGATTGGAGTCGCCTCCTGCAGTTTATGTAACCGTTAACAGGCCGCCCTGAGCGAGAGTATTCTACCACAGAGCACACCGAGAACACAGAGAACGATGAAGCAGGATCCGCTGACCGCCAAAGTGATCGGATGCGCTATCGAAGGACCTACTTAAAGCTATCAGGCATTGCGACCGGGCTGCTGATCAATTTCAATACCAAAGTACTTCAACGACGGCATCAAGCGACTCGTAATCTGATCCTCTGTGTTCTCGGTGTGCTCTGTGGTTCATCAATTGTAAGGTACTCGTAAACGGTTACCAGTTCGTTTTTCCGGGAGTGAGGGTGTGATGCCGATCGAATTCAGTTGTACACAGTGCGGCAGGCAGTTGCAGGCGGGGAACGCCACCAGTGGGACCCGGATCCTCTGCCCGGGGTGCGGGGCGTTCTCGGCGGTCCCCGCACGGGAGGCGCCCGCGGCGATCGAGTTCCGTTGCACGGGTTGCAACAAGTTGCTGCGCACCGGCGGAGAAACGGCGGGCAAGCAGGCGAAGTGTCCCGACTGTGGAGCGATCGTGCCGGTCCCGGGGCAGGGGCCCGGCGTGCCGGACGAGACACTGCCCCATCCCGGGCCGGCTGGGCCGCCGAGTGAGGAGACGGGAAGTCCGTTTGCCGCGGCGGGTGGCGCGGGGGCCGAAGCCGAACCGCCGGGCCCATCGGCTCAGCCGCCGGGCGTGGAGACGGGGAGCCCGTTTAAGTCTGCCGCTGCCGAGCCGGCCGCAGTGGGCGACCCGGAAAACCCCTACCTGGCGCCCACGCAATACGGACAGCCGGCTACGCAGCAGTGGGCCGGAGCGGACCCGATGGCGGCCACTCGGGTGGCGGGGCCCGCGACGGCCTTGATCGTGTACGGCTCATTGGGCCTCGCCGCGCAGTTGCTGGGCCTGGTGGCCAACCTGGTGCAGGTCGGTGGTGGAATGGCCGGTCCGGGGCAGGCCGACATGCCGATCTTTTTATCCGGCGGAGTGGCCGTCGGCTCGGCGATTATCGGCGCGGTGCTGCACGTGGTGGTGATCGTGGGCGGGGTGAAGATGAAGAATCTGGAGAGTTACGCCTTTGCGATGGCGGCCTCGATCATCGCGATGTTGCCGTGTAGTTGCTGCTGTCCGATCGGGCTCCCACTGGGGATCTGGTCGTTGGTGGTGCTCAGCGACGCGGGCGTGAAGGCCGCGTTTCGGGGTTGATTGGCTCGCTCAGTCTCAGATTATTGGATTGCAAGGCGATGCACAAGGGCGTGGAACAACTCGCCCGGCGGTCGGCACCGCGGCGTGGTGCGCTGTGGCTGTTGGCGGTGGGAATGCTGGGCGGCGGGGTGTTGTTGTTGCTGTGGTTGGTCGATCCGCGGCAGGTGGCGTTGCCCCTTTGCATCTTTCATCGGGCGACCGGTCTGCACTGTCCGGGTTGCGGGGCCACCCGGGCCACGCACGAGCTGCTTCACGGCCGGGTGTTTTCGGCGCTGCAGGACAATGCCCTGTGGGTGCTGAGCCTGCCGGTGGTGCTCTACGCCGTGGCCAGCGAGACGCGGCGCAGGGTCTGGGGCCGGGCGCTGCCCGGCGACCTGGCCAGGAGGCCCCGGCTGTTGCTGCTGATAGCGGCCGTTGCGGCGGTGTTCGGCGTGCTGCGAAACGTGCCCGGTTCTCCTTTCGACTTGCTGGCCCCGCCGGGCTGAGCTGGAGACGGCAGCAGGACGACCGCTATGGCGGATTATTCATGAGGTGCCACGGCCGTGTCGGCCGTGTCGGCCGTGTTGGTGGTGTTGGTGGTGGGTCAATTGGCCGTCCGCAACGCGCTGGGGTAGCCACGGTCGCCAGACCGTGGGATTTCCGCACTCTGGCGAGTGCAGCTACCCTAATTCTTAGACTTGCCAAAGCACTATGGGACGGTGGGAGCCGACTCGTGTCCGTTGCGGGTGGAGAGTGCTCGCCAGAGCCGCGGGTCGATTTCGTTCCTGTACGCCTTGACCGAGCCGTCCATCATTACGGCGTTGACAACGCCCACGTGGTGGCTTCGGGCGGTGACGGCGGCATAGGTCGCCACGGTGCCGGACTTGCCTTCCTGTTGGTTGGTCCAATCGACGTCGTACTGAACTGCGTCTTGACCGTAGGGCACGACGGTATTGGGCGTGAAGACGGTTGTGAATCCGGTCTGATGGGCGCGGCCGTCGACCCATTCGGTGTGTCCGCTGCTGGACTTGAACTGTCCGGCCAGTGCCGGGACCTGGGAGGGAGTGGTGGGCAGGGACGGCTGGGCGTGGGCGGCGTTTCGGAAATAGGGCGTATAGGCCTTGACCTCAGCGGCACAGAGCGTGGTGCTCATGCCGTCGACGAAGTGCTGGTGTTTCAGGCGGCTGTAGGGGTAGAAGGCCCCGTTGCCTCCGCGCTTGGTGGCCGGGTGGTAGACGAGCCACTCGCCGACGTTCACGGCGTAGCTTAGCGGGTAGTGAACGGGGGCGCCATTTTTGAGGCGGACTTCGTCCTTGCGTTCGGAAGGGCAGAGATAGGTGGGGATCCGCATGGCGCTCAGCGAGACTCCGCCGGGGGCGGTGACGGTCTGGTAGCTCTGTTTGAAATCGATCTGCTGGTGGAGGTTGGCTGCTTCGAGGTATGGCAGGATGCGGGCCTGGGCAGACCAGTCGCCGCCGGGCAAGGCGCCGAAGCTGGAGGGGAATGCCTCCTGGCTGTTCTCGAAGTTGTGCATCGCCAAGGCCAACTGTTTGAGGTTGTTGGCGCAGTGGATTCTGCGAGCGGAGGCTCGGGCCGCCTGTATGGCGGGCAGTAGCAGTCCGATCAGCAATCCGATGATGGCGATGACCACCAGTAGCTCTATCAGCGTGAAGGCGTTTCGTAGAATGGTGGGGTGGTGGGGTGTGCGAGACATGTACTTGCTCCCAAGTGGCAGTGAGGAAATCCTAGTCGAGTAGATGATAGTGCGAATCAGACTCAATACTGAAACCGTATTCTACTTTATCCTGGTGCCGTGTCAACGGGGTAAAAGGAGAATTTTCCGCGTTTATTCGAGGGAGTGCAGTTGATCCGCAATAAGGCAAGATGGGTAACAGGGGACGGATAAACGGGCCCTCTCTTTCGCTTCGCCTTTTCGCTATCTTCACTTGTCGAACTGGTCTGTTTTGCAGGGGCCCGCGGGTCTGCCGTGGTCGCGGACGGCTGGGCCGGACGCGTGGAGACGGGTATCATGTGCCGGAGACGGCCGGCATTGCCCGACTGAAGAAGATTCCGAGGATTTGCCCATGCTCCGCGAAAAGAGTCACGCAGCTTTTGCCCGTGCGAAGCAACTGATGCCAGGCGGCGTAAACAGCCCTGCCCGGGCGTTCGGAGGCGTGGGCGGCGAGCCGGTCTTTTTCGAAAGGGGCGAGGGTGCCTATCTATATGATATCGATGGCAACCGCTACATCGACTACATCGGTTCCTGGGGACCGATGATCCTGGGTCACAGGCATCCGAAGGTAGTCGAGGCACTTCAGGCGGCGGTCGGGCGAGGGACGAGTTTTGGGACGCCCACCCTGGCGGAGAGCGAACTGGCCGAGATGCTGATCGACGCGGTGCCGTCGATCGAGAAGGTGCGGCTGGTGAGTTCGGGCACCGAGGCCACGATGAGCGCGATCCGGCTTGCCCGCGGATACACCGGCCGGCCGATGGTGGTGAAGTTTGCGGGGAACTACCACGGCCACGTCGACAGCCTGCTGGTGGCGGCCGGCAGCGCGGCGGCCACGCTGGCGGTGCCCGACTCGCCGGGGGTGACCGAGGGGACGGCCCGCGACACGCTGGTGCTGACGTATAACGACGTGGCGGGTCTGGAGGAGGCGTTCGAGGAACACGGCGGGCAGATAGCGGCGGTGATCGTGGAGCCGGTGGCGGGGAACATGGGCTGTGTGAAGGCCTCGGTGGGGTTCCGCGAGACGTTGCGGCAGGTCACCCTGGAGCACGGGGCGCTGTTGATTTTCGACGAGGTGATCTCCGGTTTTCGGGTGGACTATGGTGGGGCCCAATCGGTGATGGGCATCACACCCGATCTGACCACGCTGGGCAAGATTATCGGCGGCGGGCTGCCGATGGGGGCCTACGGCGGCCGGGCCGAGATCATGGACCAGATGTTGCCCGTGGGGAAGGTCTTTCAGGCCGGCACACTCAGCGGCAATCCGCTGGCCACGGCGGCGGGGATAGCCACGTTGAAGGTGCTTCGGGATACGAATCCTTACGAGGGGCTTCAGCGGGAGTCGACTCGTTTGGCGGTGGGTCTGGAAGAGGCGGCCACGGCTGCGGGGGTTCCGTACACGATCGGCTGGTTCGGGGCGATGCTGACCTTGTTCTTCAGCGACGAGCCGGTTACCGACTGGGACGTGGCGGCCTGCTGCGACACGAAGCGTTACGGGCAGTATTTCTGGGGCATGCTCCAGCGGGGGATTTACCTGCCGTGTAGCCAGTACGAGGTGATGTTCCTCAGCACGGCCCACGGCGAGCAGGAGATCGACGCCACGGTGGCGGCGGCGGAGGAAGTGATGAAGGGGCTGGCGTAGGCGTCGGCGCGCCGCAGGCCGCTTGATTCCAGCTCGATTGCCGAGCCGGGCTGGAGGCAGGCACTCCATTGGGTCTTAGGTGCACCCCCGGGAGTCGACGGCGGATGATGGCCTGAGCCGGCTTCAGACAAAAGGGGGGGTGCGAGGCGGGGACACATCAGAGAATTATTGAGGTACCCCCCATTTCCTTTGCCGGCGGCGCACGCTATGATGCTCCGGATAGTGGTGAGAAGCTATGTGGGCCCCGACTCACTGGAAGTGGTCTCGTTCTAGTCACCCTGCCATTTGTGTAGCGGCAGTCTTTTCTGAAGGTGCCGATCTCCAATTGCAGTTGATTTTCTCGCTCTACCGTTTGGCCGCTGCCCTCCCTAACGAGAAGGGGCTCTGGGTGAGGAGATGGTGGCCTGGTGCGTATTCACACGTTTTTCTGTAAGGAGTGGCATCATGCCGCAAGGGACGATCAAAAAGGTGATCGCTAACAAGGGGTTTGGGTTCATCGAGGGAGAGGGAGGCGAGTTGTTCTTCCACCACAGCGCGCTCGAAGGCACGACCATCGAGGAGCTGCGCGAGGGACAGTCGGTAACGTACGACGAAGGCCGTGGTCCGAAGGGGCCTCGCGCCGAGAACGTCAAGCTCGTGTAGAGCGAACGGGGCGGCCGAAAGACCGCTTTGTGACCAGCAGCCGGTGGGGCAGTCGGCCGCTTTTCGCGGCCGGGGTGATGTACCGGTGAGCGACAACCGCTGGGCAGACGGGCGCCGCAGCGGTCGTGCTTGCTCAGTCGCCTTCGGCGAGCTTATTGGCCGCTGCGAAATCGGCTTGGGCCTTGTCGTGCTCACCCAGGCGCCGATAGGCGCTGCCGCGCAGCCTGAACACGACGGGGTCGGTGGGGTCGACGTCGATCGCCTTGGTCAGATCGGCGACGGCCTGTTCGGACTTGCCCTGGATGGTGTGGACCACGGCCCGGAGGTTGTAGCCTGCGGGGTTGTCGGGGGCTAGCTGTATGGCCTTGGTGGAGTCGCGCAAGGCGGCGTCGAAGTCGCGTTTGGCGACCAGCAGCCGGGCCCGGCTGAGGTATAGCCTTGAGTCGTCGGGGTTGCGGCGGATCGATTCGTCGAGCAGTCGGATTGCGGAATCCAGCTCAGCGGCCGCTTTCTGCTGATCTGACTTGTGCTCAACCGTGCCGTGGTCGAAGGGGTCGTCCGCCGGTTCGGCTTCGGGTTGAGGTGGTCCGCTGCCGAGCTGGGCCCGGAGCCGGTCGAGTGCATCGGGGATCACGTCGAGCCAACCCCTGGACGACCGGGCCGCCTGCTGGAGCACGTCGCGGTGGCGGCGGTAGAGCGATTCCGCCTCCGAGGTTCTGCCGTCGTCCAGCGCGAGGATCAGATAGGCGAGTTGGACCTGGGGGCGCAGTGCAGCGGCCTCGGGCTCGTAGTGCAGCCGCAGGAGTATCTCTTCGGCCAGGTTCCCGCGCCCGTGCTTCAGCAGCTCCAGCGCGTGATCGAGTATGTCTGCTGCCAGGGCGGGATTGCGCTTAATGGCGAACTGGAATTGTTCCCAGGCCAGGTTGTACTCGCCGTAGTCGAGTCGCTTTTGGGCGAGATGGAGGTGGCCGCGAGCATCCTTGGGCAAGGTTTCACGGTCGAGCCGGCGTCGGTGAGCCCAGTGTTCGAGCCAACCGACTCGGCGCCGTCCGTTGGCCAGGTACGCCGGACCCAACCGCCGGAAGTAGCGGCGGTAGGCCAGCCGCTGCCGGGTGTGCTCCCACTTGGGGATGCCGGTGACCAGCGACGTTTCGTCCAGTTTGCGGGCCAAGGCCCGGGCGATCTGCTGGTGGGCGCCGATGGCGGGGTGGACGTGGTCCATGAAGCAGTTGTTGCCGGGGATCCCGTCTGGGCTGAGTTCGGCGAGCAGTTGCCGGGCGTCCAACAGCGGCGTTTTGGTATCGGCGGCGATTCGTTTCAGGCGCCGGTGCATTTGGCCGGGCATCCGCAGCGGGCAGATGTCGAGATCTCTTGCCCGGGCGTAGTACCGCCGAGCCTGCTGCATTTCTCCCAGGCGATCGAAACAGCTTGCCATGCGATAGATCAGCAGGGCGTACTCATCGTCGATCGACTCTGCCTTGCGATAGGTTTTCAGGGCCTCTTCCGGGCGGGTCTCTTCCGGGTGTGCCTCGTCCCGTTGCGTGGCGGTGTCGAAGAGTTGCTGCCAGCGCTGCAGAGACTTGGCGGAGAGTCCGGGTTTGTGTTCCGATTTATACGGCGGGCAGTCGCGCAGGTTTTCACCCAGGTTTACCAACAGCAGCGGCACGTCGGCCTGCCGGCAGATGTCGATCATGCCGCGCACCGACAGCTCGAAATGTTCGATCACGCTGTTGCGCCACCGGTCGTCGCGATGGTACGATGCGTAGCCGCTGCGGCTGTCGAGCCGGGCGTTGACCTCCGTCTCGAGTACGGGGCCCTCGTCGCCGGGGTCGCTCTCCACCTCCCGGCTGCCGCGAAGCCGGCGGGCCAGGGTCACGGTGCGCAGCGAATGCAGCCGTTGCGACGCCCAGTTTGCCAGGGCCGAGCGGTTCTTGAGGGAATGATAGGTGCGATCTTCCAGGAACTCGTTGTGCCCGGTTGCGATGATGATCAGGTCGGGCTCGTATTGGAGGACTTCGTCGAGGACCCGCGCCAGACGATAGCTGGCATAGGAGAGGCCTCCGCAGTTGACCGCTTCGTAGTCTCGGCTGGAATCGCGGTCGTTCAGCTCGATCTCCAGCCATTTCAAGAATGAAGTATCGGTTTCGTACGGGCGGCCGCGAATGGTCGAGCCGCCCAGGCCGAATATGCGGAAGGTTCGCTCGGGTTTTTCCCGGGCAAATTGCTGCTGGCCGAAGAAGAGTTGGCGGGAGCGGGCGGTGTGGTAGACATCGTCGTCTTCGTCCAGCTCGAAGAGTGGCCGGACGCGGCTGAAACCGGCGAAGGGATCGTCTTGAGGTTCCCGACTCCCCACATCCAGTACGGCCAGGGCGCATTCCAGCACCACAAAAGGGGCCAGCCCGAGTAGCATGGCGCCCAGCGGGAAAGCGACGCGCCGCCAGCCGCGCAAACGTCGCGGGCGGGGCGTGGCCGGAGATTCTTGACTGGGGGGCGGATCAGCTTGCATGGGGCGCTTATACGGATCGTACGGATCGCTATAATCGAGGGTCTACCGGGTGGTATGCAGTGGGGCGCAGTGTGTCGCGGGGGCGCGTCCGCGGCAGCCGATCCCCGCTGTGGAGGGGCAGTGATGCTGCCTCGGCGAAATACGAGACCTGGTGACGGGGAAACGGTGCCTGTGCCGTCCGTAGTTTATATTGGTGTGCCGACCGGAGCAATTGGGCCCGGAGGGCCTCGCCGCGGCCGGCAAGCCGCAGGGTCCCCTTGCCAGCTTACCTTGCACGTGATGCGGAGAGCAGCATGAAGGGTGAATCCGATCTGCCGCGGCGGGTTGCCGCGCTGGAGAAGAAACTGTCGGGCCAGGGCGTCTGCTCGGGTTGGGCCGGCGGTTGGCTCAGAGGACTCGGCTGCCTGCCGGTGGTTGCCCTGCTGACGCTCAACGCGTGGGTCCTGTGGAAGAGCTTCGACGCCCTGGCGGCCGACAGGATCCAGCGACATTTCTGGGTAGTATGCCATCAGGGCGCTACCGACCAGCAGCGCCGCGACGCCTTTACGGAACTGGTCAAAGCGGGCAATCGCGAGTGGCGCAGCGCGCGGCTGGCGCACCTGAAGCTGCGGCGGGGAGAATTCGACGGCGCGGATCTGAGGCTGGCCGGCATGGAGGGCTGCGATTTGACCGAATCCTCGATGGTGGGTGTGAATTTGCGGGCGGCCAATCTCCAGATGGCCAAGCTGGTGCGGGTGGACCTTTCGCTTGCCGACCTCTCCGAGGCGATCCTGCTGAAGGCCGACCTGACCGACGCCACGGTCCGCCACGCCGATCTGCGCAGCGCCACGCTGGAACAGTGTGATTTGAAGAATACGGACTTCGAGGGCTCGGACCTGACCGAGGCGAACCTGTTGCTGGCCGTGCTGACCGACGCCAATCTGCAGGACGCCAATCTCTCGTGGGCCAACCTGGACGCGGCCGATCTGCGTGGAGCAAACCTGGCGGGCGCGAATCTCGAGAACGCGACCACCCACGACACGAGTTTCACCGACAGCAACTGGTGGCGGGCCGTGGGCCTGCCGTCGGTGATCGTGGATCGGCTGAAGAAGGACTTCGCGCCGAGCGGCGAGTCATCGGCGGAGCTTCAGAAGGACTATACGAAGTGGCTTCAGGAGTGAGTTGTGGGGGGGAGGTAAACACAGGTCCGTGAGGCCAACTCCAGTTTCCGATTACGTCCCAAGAACCGCTCGCATCGGCGACTGGAGTCGCCTCCTACAGGCTTGGAAGCTGCCGGGTACTGGTCTTTCTGGGGGCCTTGCCGGGCGATCGTAACTGCCGGCCAGTTCAGTCGCGTGGCGACCGGTAGATCTTGCGGATCAACTCCCGGTGGCCGGGCAACAGCAGGCCCAGGCCCGCGCGGCAAAGCCACTCGGCCGGTTTCAGCGAGAGGTAGGCGGCGTCGGCCAGCAAAGGGTGGACCAGGGCCGCGGCCAGCGGCGGGCCGATCAGATCGTAGGCCCGTCGACAGAGGCGATGTGCCGGCGGGCTGAGTGCCGCCAGGAGCAGCTCGGCGGCCTTGAGGTAACGCATCTGGCCGGTTACTCGATAGACTCTGCCCGAGGCAGTGGCGTGGTACTCGGCACCGACCAGCCGGCGGTGTCCGCGTGCGGCGGCGGTGCAGACGTAGCAGCCCTCAGGCGGCTCGGTAGGCAGCTTGGCGTACTCCTGGAACATCAAGAGCACGGAAGTCCGCCAGGCCCCGAGAAAGGCCGCCAGCCAGGTGACGATCCCCATCAGCCGTCCCAGACTGAACCGCAGGCGTTTGACCCCGCTGTTGCGCAGCGCGTAGACGGCCATGGCGCCGTAGGCGGCGGTAGCCCAGGGCGCGGCGCAGAGGAGGCAGAGAACACAGGGAATGAAAACCATGGGCACGAGAACGTCGTCGATTTCGCTTTCTGTCAGTACCCAGACAAGTATCACTCCCAGCCCGGTGAGTAGGGCGATCAGGATAAGGAGCACCGCGCCGAACTTGCGAAAGAGGAAGACGATCAGCCAGCCGACGGCCCAGGGGACGACTACGGCCAGCAGCGAGCAGAGGCCGGCCGTCAGTAATTCCTCGGGACCTGTGTCTCCCAACGCGATCACGAAGACCAGCGAGTATTGCAGCGCCAGCAGCACGCCGGTGTAGACGCCGAGGCGCACCACGAAGCTCTTGACGAACCGGCCGGGGTTGCAGACCAGCAACGTGATACAGGTCATGTTGTAGAGCAGGAACGGATACAGAGGGCTGGCCGGCTTGTGGGCGAGCAGGAGTTGGGCGTAATCATAGAGATTTCCGGATTGCCACTCCGGACCGCTGGGGAAGCTGATCGCAAAGCAGATGAACGGCAGCACGACCCCGGTGAACATCAGCGCCACAGCGGCCGGCCGCGACCAGCGGGACCCTTCGGGGAGGCGGAGGAAGTCCAACGACAGCCCAGACCGGTGGGGGTGGTCTGGAGGAGTCGTGCTGGGCTGCGGTGTGTCCATTGTGTGCCGTGTGCTGCTGTTTGCTCGGTTTGTAAGTTCATGCGCAATGTTTAGCGGCCGACGGCACGTCGGCCAGAACGCCGAGAGCGGCACCGACCGCTAGCCCAACTTCCGCAGTTTACTCGAAAAATCATTATTTTGTAGGTTTTTTCGGCCGGTTTTTCCATGTAAGTCGTTTGCCGATCGTGTTGGGCTTGGCTCAGAGGCGATGTAGTGCCAACCTTTCGGCTTGAAATCGGTGGG
>SDBV01002608.1_pt1 | contig 26876 bp, 24 predicted proteins | sample 2277081 | NCBI WGS metagenome assembly SDBV01 (sample SAMN10402039, study PRJNA504765) | marine sediment metagenome | isolation source: marine sediment core GS10_PC15, 223 cmbsf | place: Arctic Ocean: Southern Knipovich Ridge | collected 2010 | reverse complement strand
GTACTTGGCCAATCCCGGATACATGATGATCAACTGATGCAAGAAGATTTGATAATTGAGTAGGCTGATTAGACAAAATAACTAAGTCTGCTTTTGCGTCATGTAATGCATCAATACGACCAATAATTGGCTCTTTCACAACACCATATTTTGATTTTGCTCGAACCTCTTGTTTCAATATAATTTGCATCTCTCTCTCTTTCTCAACCTTGAAGCCAACAATTGGTGAATAAATATTTCGAATATAAGCAATATCAGGTATAAATTCAAAACGATAGTGAGCCATTTCAAGCATTGAATACATATAAGCTTGATCATCACAAGCAGGATAAAATTTGCTTGCAAATTCAGAAACATTCTTCGCCAAAAGATCTTCTAATTTAATTAATTTAAATAACCATGCATAAAAAGTACGCATTTGCCTATAAAGCCATTTATACTTTCTAAATTGACGATTATCTATAATAAGTTGTGGAACCGGCCCAGAAACTTCTATTTCTTTTTTACCCCATTTTATAGCTTCCTCTTTAGGAACATTGCGATATTGCCCATACGTTAACCAAATATCTGATGTGTTATATGCCTTATTAATATCAGCAAATACATGATCATGGGCAAGCCAATCATCACCATCAATTTGAACAACTATTTCTCTATCATCACAAGAATGAATTGCATTATAAATATTTTTAAGTTTGCGACAACGTTCTTTGTTTCTGATCAATGTACATTTATATTCTAAGCCGTGTTCTTTTATGTATTGTTCAACTAAATCACCCGTGCCATCCGGTGAAACATCATCAATATATACTACCCTAAAGTTTTCATATTTTTGTGAAAATACAGAATCTAAGGTTAATGCATATCGTTCTGCATTATTATAAGAAGGAATAATAACGGCAAGTGGTAGTTCCTCATAGGCGATGATAGAGTGGCCATATCCTATTAATAACAACATAACATTTATAAGTTGTACAATGTTTTTTCTCATGGAGTTTCCTCTTTAATTTAATTGATAGAATATTTTTCAATATTAGATTGTTCAAAAAAAAGTCCTACTTTATTGGGATCAACAGTTGTTTTATTCCAAGAATCTTCGAATGTTGCAAGAGAATTATAATATAAATTTTCTAAAATTTTGAGGACATCTTTTTTCCTATAGAGTGACATTTCTATGTGTGTTCTATTGATAGCAAGATTATTAAAAGAATAACGTGCCTGATTCATATCTTTATAAAGAGGATTATTGAAGAAGTCCCATGTTTTGCTATTACAGCAGAATTTCCATGCATAAATATCTTCAATTATGTGTTGACAAGGAGTTGAATCCTCGTGGTAACTATCGTTATAAAATGGTTCTTCATAGCGACTAAGGCCTAAATAAAATGCATAGGCAAATGTTTGTTCTAGAAATGTAATACATTTATTAAGATTAATGTGATCATTAATAATTATAGTATCTTTGGCTAATACAATATAATTACTGTTGGAACTTGCAATACAATTATAAATACATGATCTTATATTATTATTTAATGTATTATCTGAAAGTTCAATATAATGTGCATTAGGAAAGTTTTTCTCTATTTCCTTATATATGTTAATTGTATCGATATTGTTTGCAGCATATATAACATGTACTTGGCCAATCCCGGATACATGATGATCAACTGATGCAAGAAGATTTGATAATTGAGTAGGCTGATCAGATAAAACAACTAAATCTGCTTTCGCGTCATGTAATGCATCAATACGACCAACAATTGGCTCTTTCACAACACCATATTTTGATTTTGCTTTAATCTCTTGTCCCAATATAATTTGCATCTCTTTCTCAACTTTAAATGTAACAATTGGTGAATAAAGATTTCGGATATAAGCAATATCAGGTATAAATTCAAAACGATAGTGAGCCATTTCAAGCATTGAATACATCATTGCACAGTCATTAGAAGTAGGATAAAATTTTCCTACATATTCTAGAAGATTTTTTGATAAAAGATCTTCTAATTTAATTAATTTAAATAACCATGCATAAAAAGTACGCAATTGATTATAAAACCATTTATACTTTCTAAATTGACAATTATGTATAACAGATTGTGGAACCGGCTCAGAAAATCCACTGTGTGTTTTACCCCATTTTATAGCTTCCTCTTTAGGAACATTGCGATATTGGCCATACGTTAACCAAATATCTGATGTTTGATATACTTTATTAATATCAGCAAATACATGATCATGAGCAAGCCAATCATCGCCATCAATTTGAACAACTATTTCTCTATCATCACAAGAATGAATAGCATTATAAATATTTTTTAGTTTACGACAACGTTCTTTATTTTTAATTAATGTACATTTGTGTTCTAAGCTATGCTTCTTTATATATTGTTCAACTAAATCACCCGTACCATCAGGTGAGCAATCATCAATATAAACAAGCCTAAAATTTTCATACTTTTGTGAAAAAACCGAATCTAATGTACGTTTATACCATTTTGCATTGTTATAGGAAGGTATAATAACTGCAAGCGGCAATTCATCATAAGCTTTAAGTGCAAAATAAGAATTTAAGAAAGAAAGAGTTAACAAAAAAAAGAATCGAATACTACGGTAAAAATTTTTCATCCTGATTTCCTGCCTAAGTTAGTAAATTGAAAGCCTAAATCCATTAAAGTTTTTGGATTCCATATATTGCGAGCATCAACAACAATACGTTTATTTACTAAGTTACTAACCCATGCTAAATTAATATTTTTAAATTCATCCCAATCAGTAAGAATTAAAATAGCATCAGTCCCTTTAATGGCCTGTTCTAATGTTTTGCAATATTGAACATCAGGAATAATGTTCTCCATATTTTTCATTGCTTGCGGATCATACGCTTTTACATAAGCACCATCTCGCAATAATTTGTTCATAATAAATATAGCAGGAGAATAGCGCACATCATCAGTATTAGCTTTGAATGATAAACCTAGAACAGCTACGGTTTTTCCTTGCACTGCATTATCTAAAAGATTATATAAGTATTCTGTAATTTTTTGCCGTTGTTTTAGATCTGCTTGTACAACAGCTTTAACAATACTTAGGTCAACCCCTACTGATTCTCCTATAGCAATTAAAGCTCGTGTATCTTTTGGCAAACATGATCCTCCTATACCTGGGCCAGGTTTAATTGCGTGCGTCGGTAAAAGTTGATCACTAAAACTCATACCGGTTATCACAGTAAAAATATTTGCTCCTACAGCATTACAAAGTTGTGCCAATTCATTAATATAAGCTATCCTAGTAGCAGAAAAGGCATTCCATGCATATTTTATTGTTTCAGCAGTTGTAAAATCAGTTGTAATTAATAATATGCCTTTTTCGCATAATGGCCGATATAGATCTTTTATGATACTAAGTGCTTGTTTAGAATTACTTCCTATAACAATCGGATTTTTTTTCATAAAATCTTCTAATGCCGATCCTTCGCGCAAAAACTCAGGATTGGAAACAACATCAAACTTAACTTGATCTGAAGTACATTCTTCTAATAAAGATTGTACTAATTTGTTGGTACCAATAGGTACAGTACTTTTTGTACAAATAACCTTATAGCCATTTACATTTTCACCTATCACCTTGACTACTGCCTTAAGGGCAGATAAATCAGCTTTTCCATGAGTACCCATTGGAGTACCTACCGCAATAATAATAATGTTTGAATCTTGTATCGCTGACGCTATATTAAAAGTAAATAATAAGCGTTTACAATTAATGTTTCTGGTAATGATCTCTTGTAATCCAGGCTCAAAAAAAGGTACATTGCCTTGCTGTAATTGCTCAATTTTCTCTTTATTAATATCAGCACAAATAACTGTATGCCCCAATTCTGCTAAACCAGCTCCTGTAACAAGGCCAACATATCCGGAACCAATAACAGTAACTTGTTTATATTCGATATTTTGTTGACTGTGTAAAACATCACCAGATATTACACCGCAATAGCTTCCTGAAGAAAAGAATGAAATAAAAACTGCAGCTAGAAATATTCTATGGTTAAATATAAGTATCATCCCTTTATCTCCTCCCCCTATAGCCTTTAAAAAATTTGATATGCTCGTCAATTTGTTAACAAGATACGCAATCTCATAATAGTAAATCAATAATTTTTTTCGATTATTCATCTTACAAAATCAGAGGTCAAACAAAAATCAAAAAGAAACTATCGCTAACAATAGAAATTTTTGCTTATGCTCAATTTAATTAAAGAGGAGAGATTTATGAGAAAAAAACTTTAACCCTGCTTTTAAATATTATCATAGCTACATTAATTACGACAACTCATACAATGCAAAATCAATACAATGCTGCTGATAAAAACATCAAAAGTCTGGCCGAGAGAGTATTTAGATACGATACACACATATATTCGTAGCAAACCCCGCTATGCTAAACTACAGGAACCATAAAGAACGAGCGCCTCAGCATAAACTAGAAGAAGGTGATTATACTTAGTGATTGATCCAAGGGGCTAGAATCACACACTAATGTTAAATCCATAATTCTACTTGAGGGAGGATAAGTGCTAGTGTAGGTTTAGTCTGACTGCTGTTATCGACTTCCCATCTTTTATGCGGGACGTTTATTAATCTTTCAAAAGGATTTGATTTTTTGAAAGAATAACTCTTTAAGAAATCTTCGGGTAAGTCGCCTCCCCAGATATGATATTTATCAGCAGTATACTCGATAAAAAAAGCGTCCCGTATGCGTCCCTTTGTTCGATTTCCACTGTGCATGCCATTGGAGTCAAAAAGAAAAATATCACCTGGTTTACCAGTAGCTTTAACGATAGAGATAGTATCAAGGTGCCCTTTGTAATAATCGAAATCTAAACTATTTCTTAGAAAATTTTCATAAGGATGGAAAACTTTGTGAGATCCAAGAACATAAGTCATATACTGGTCTTTTGCTCCTACGTCTGACAATAGGATCATCATTTTCACGCGCTTATCTTCCATATCATGATGCCATTTAAATTGAATTTTTCCATTTTTCTCCCCGGGTAAGTATCGCATGGCTTGTGCTCGCTGAATAAAACCTGTTTTTTGGAGATAATGGTTTACGATTTCCAGCAGCATTTCATTGCAGCTTAATCTCGTGAATTCTGTTGAATATTTAAATGCATTATTAGTAACAAATATTCTTTGTTGGGGATGCCAGTATTCTTCAGTGTGATAGTGAGTATAGATTCCGGTGCCATCTTCAACTTTTTTTTCTACATTTTTTACGAAGCTATCGAAATCAGCTTGCAGTTGTTTAAGTATATCTGGTGATATGAAACCGGAGATTTTCACAATGCCATTTTTTTCAAGTTCGTTTAGGTAGTGCTTGGCTAAAGGATTTTGAGGTTGATTTTGTTTATAAAAAGTTTCTGGCATTCTTTGATAATGTTGTCGAATCGCCAGAAGTAACTCGATATCAATACAATCTAAACTTAACGGCTTGTTCCCTTTATTGTTTGTTATTAAGTAATCAGCTTTTCGTGAAAGTAAAAAAGCAGCTATGTAAGCATGGCCATTTTGTGCTGCAAAATGCAGGGCAGTATTTCTTTCATTATTCTGAAGATTGATTTGAGCTCTCCTTTGATCAAGTAGTATCTCAATGAGATCTGCATATCCCTTCTGGGCAGCAATCATTATCCCAGTATTGCCATTCTGATCTTTAAGGTTGATTAATTCATGAGAACTAAGTTCTTGGGTCAAAGCGATATTATTGTTGTGGATTGCATCAAACCATTGAGCTGTCTTGTCGTGTATTAGGGCAAAGAGCCTTGTAGTCATAAAAATAACTATTAAAAAAAATCTTGTGTATACTTTCATATTTCTTCTCCTATTTTATAGAGGTCAGTATAATATTTACCCTTAATAGTATCTATCTTACAGATAAATTAATGTTTTATATTGTTACTAGTCAAGATTTGACGTGTATTCGTTTTGTTTTATGCTGGTCATGTTAGTTTGAAAAAGAATTGTAACAGATGAGTGTAGTAATGCGAAATACAATAGTTTATATAGTTGTTCTTATAATATATTTTTTTTCTTGGTGGCATATATCTTGTTCAGAACAATATTTCCAAAGAGATATAATAGAAGAAAAGCTATTAGTTGTTGTTATACCATCATATAATAATAGTCGATGGTATTCATTAAATTTAGATTCAGTTTTTGATCAGCGGTATACCAATTATAGAGTAATTTATATAGATGATTGTTCCCCTGATGGTACTGGCAATTTAGTAGAGCGATACATAAAGGAAAAAGAACAAGGGCATCGGGTAACACTCATTAAAAATAAAAAGCGTCGAGGTGCGCTTGCAAATCATTATACTGCAGGGCATTTGTGTAAAGATCATGAAATTATTTTAAATCTTGATGGTGATGATTGGCTTAAACATGATAAAGTGTTTGCGAAGATAAATGAAGTATACCAAGATCCAAATGTATGGTTAACCTATGGGCAATATGAAGAATACCCTAAAGGAATTTGTGGGCATGCTCAAGCGGTTCCTCGAAGCATCATTATTCGTAATGCCTACCGAGAATATCCCTGGATTACATCTGCTTTACGTACTTATTATGCAGGTCTATTCAAGTGTATACAGTTAGAAGATTTACTATATCAAGGATCATTTTATCCGGTTGCATGTGACTTGGCGTTTATGTTTCCAATGTTAGAAATGGCAAATGGACGTTGTCGATTTATTTCAGATATTTTGTATGTATATAATTGTGCAACACTAGCTAATGATTTTAAACGACGTCCTTCATTGCAATGGCGTATTGATCGCATTATTCGTAAGCAAAAAAAATATTTGCCTCTAAAAAAGCCTTCTTTTTATCAGCAGGAGCAAAAAAATTACAAAGCTAATTTAGTAATATAATCCTTTGCAATTTTTTTGCTATTTAAATCTATCCATAGTTATATATCAGGTATTAATGATATTATAATTATTTGCATAGCAAGTAGTAAGGTGTTACATGATACATATAATTGTTTTTTTTTGAGCATGCAAAGGTTATTGCAAAATAGAGCTATATTATTATTGAATAGGTGAGTATGAAGAAATATTTAACGTTGATGTTTATAATCCATTTATTTACTTATTCGAATATCTTATCCATAGAATTTTATGGTATTGTACGCCATACTAAGAGTAAAATAGCAGATTGGCTCATTAATGTTGCTTATTTATTGAGAGATCAAAAATATAGAAGAGCTCCATTAAGTCATGCTGATCGTGAAGCAAGTTATCCTTATATTTCGGGCGATACATTTCGAGCATTGTGTGATTTTATTATAGATGAAACAGCTATACCATTTGATCCTAATGATGTTAAAGATGGTGATATTATTTTTGTACGATCAAGTTATATAGAATATTTTTTTAACAGTTTTCATCCTTATATTAAATCTAGATATATACTGGTAACACATAAAGGTACTTCCTCTGTTCCAAGAATATGTGCACAATATCTTGATGATGATACATTAATTGCATGGTTTGGAAAGAATGTTGTAATTAATCATCCAAAACTATTTCCTATTCCTATAGGAATAAAAGATTCGGGAAATACAAATATTCTCAATAAAATCATTACTAAATTGCCTATAAAAAAAGATAAATTGTTGTATATGAATTTTGCTACGTGGACCAATCCTGGTGCTCGAAGTGAAGTTGAACAATTATTTGCGCATAAATCTTTTTGTTACAAGGCTAAGCGAAAAAGTTTGCCCTCATATTTACAAGATCTTGCTTCATCAAAATTTGTTCTTAGCCCTACAGGTAAAGGCTTAGATTGTTATAGAACATGGGAAGCATTACTTATGGGAAGTATTCCTATTGTTAAACGATCTACTATTGATAGCCTTTTTAAGGGCTTACCTGTAGTGATTGTTAATGATTGGAAAGAAGTAACAGAAGAATTTTTGGAAAAAAAATACAAAGAGATAGCCTCAAAAACATATAATAGAGATAAGCTGTATGTAGATTATTGGTTTAATAAAATAAATCAATGTAAGGATAAAGCAAGATCTATGAAATCTTAGGCAAGGATAATTTTAGAATGCTCAAAAAACAATCCTACCTTATTTAAATCAACGGTTGTTTTATTCCAAGAATCTTCAAATGTTGCAAGAGAATCATAATATAAACATTTATATTCTAAGCCGTGTTCTTTTATATACTGTTCAACTAAATCATCCGTGTCATCTGGTGAAGCATCATCAATATAAACGACTCTAAAATTTTCATACTTTTGTGAAAATACAGAATCTAATGTTAATGTGTATCGTTCTGCATTGTTATAAGATGGCATGACAACAACAAGTGGCAGTTCATCTTGTATTATATTATCAGTAATGGTGTATCTATTAAGTAGCAGAGATATAAGATTTAAAATTAATAACAAAATCTTCTTTTTTCTCATAGATTTTTTGTATTTTGAATGTGAACGCGCCTCAAATGTAATAAAAGTTGCTGTAAGTAGCAAATTATTTTTTTTATATTTTTATTGGAGGAGAGGGATGAATAATATTATTAAGCTATCATTTGTTTTTTTATTTTGCTTAAAAGTATTTGTTTCATGTAAAGCTGATATAGGCGATCGCATTGATATTCCTATCAATAAAATGAATATTGCAAAACTTAAGCAAGCTAGACGCCCAAGAACATATTTATTGTCATATCCAAGATCGGGTAATACGTGGTTAAGATATTGCTTAGAATTTTTAACCAAAAGACCAACTATATGGCTATGGATAAATGGTTTTGGCGAAAAACCAAGATATGATTACCCTCTGGGTTATACGTTTGATCTTGCTATTGATGCGAATAAGCCGTGTATTTGGAAAGTACATTGCCAAGCACAAATGAAAGCAGCAGGAAAGTTTAATAGTCAAAAAGAGATATTAATTCTTATTATAAGAAATTTTAAAGAGGCACTTATTCGTCAGCTTGGTAAATCTGCTATTGAACAAATATTAACTGGAAAAATGACTAATAGGGATTATCCTCCTTCTGTTTATTTTGATAATCTTAAACTATATGATCAATGGAATCCAAATAATAGATTTTTAGTCTATTATGAAGATTTAATTGCTAATCCAAAAGACTGTTTTGAGAAAATAGTTTCTTTTTTGGGCGAAGATCCTATATATATTGATCAGTTTTTGGCAATGTATGACGTTCATAAAAAAAATGCAATTGCAGTGTATGGTGGTTCTCATACTCAAGGGAAATACGCTATATGGCATTCAGAAAAAATTAGTCCGGATACACGGAAAAAAATGGATGACATTATAGCCAAAAAATATCCATATCTTTGGGAAACATATCTTAAAGAAAGATATTCAGAAGAAATTTTATATGCAAAAAAGATGTATAAAATTTAATACTAATGTTCCTATTATATTTGACGATGCTAATCGTCCGGCTGAATATGATTTGATGGTTAAGGTAGCGAATGCTTTCAATAGAAGTTTTACAATTTTTGATGATAGCGTTCGAAAGCAATTTGGTGTTTTACCATGAATAATAATGAGCATTAACTAGAAGATTTTTTTGGCGAATAAGTGCAATTTTGATCGCCGAAGAGCGGCTTTTAATCTGTGCAAGTGGTATTCAGAGCTCTAGACAGGATCTTGCATAGCGGATCAATTCCTTTTCATATTCTAGTGAACTAGCATCTACCAAAAAATATTTTAATGTATTTATATGAGGTTCACGTAGAATAATACCTACTTTATCAATAACTATTTTATCATTGATCCATTGTGCATGTTGAGGATGAATAATAATTTTATGGTTCCCTAACATTTGTGCAGCAAGACCAAAATGAGAGCTTGATCGTATCAAGCAATCAAATTGTGCCATGTTATAATAGTCATCAATAAAATGATACTGATAATTGAAGACATTGCTTTCGTTGCAAGCAAATGTGATATTTGGTTTATTAATAATCTTTTCAAATCTCTTTACAAGATTAATAGGATCTTTTGCATCGGTGAAGATGTAAACAAATAAAGGTGTATCATTAAGGAGGAAAGATAATTTTTTGATTTGGTCGATATAATACTGTTCAGGAGGAAATTTTGTCGGATATACTTTATCAATAAAAAAATATCTTTTGCCTAATGATTGTTTTTCATATGTAACTGAATAATCATTACTAACGTATTGCTGTACAGAGGCAAGTGGCTTATCCGGACCACTCCCTTTTCGTATATGTATCGCAACAGTGATTTTATCTGCTGGTAAATCAAGGTTTTTTACCTGTATAGCTGGTTGCAGCATTTTTCTTAGTTCTTTGCCGAATTGAGGATATTGTATCATATATTCATATACAATACCATCTGGCTTGGTCTTAATAAATCCCTGAGTATAACTATTTTTTATAAATAATGTTTGTGAAACTGCATTAACATTTATAGTAGGTATATCCTCTTTTAAATTAACTCTATGTTTAAATTGTTTTTCTATGCCTTGTATATATTTGATTTTTTCTAATTGATGCATAGCAAGTTTATTTGAATGTTGAAAAGGCTTATATATTAATGGGATATCATAAATAAATGAACACCATTTTGCTCTGCAATATTGGAGGATGTTATCACCAAATCGTCCGCTTAAATTGTATGTTATGGCATTGCCTTGTTGAGAAGGAAAGCATATTGCTATACTAGATAACCAAAAAATATTACATAAAATTAAATTGATAATTTTTTGCTTCATGTATTCCCTTTAATTGATCAATTAAATTTGTCCGAACAATAATACCTATTTTATCAACAACTAATTTATTACCTATCCATCGTGCATGTTTAGGGTAAATAATAATTTTATGATTTCCCAGTAGTTGTGCAGCAAGAGAAAAACGAGAGCTTGATCGTATTAAACAATCAAATTGTGCCATATTATAGTAATCTTCAATAATCTGATTTTGATAATTAAAAGTATTGTTTTCTCTATAAGCAAACGTAATATTTGGTTTGTTGATTATTTGTTCCAATTTTTTTATTAGGTCATTAGGATTTTTTGCATCAGTAAAGATATAAACAAATAATGGAGCATCATTGAGTAATGAAGATAATTTTTTGATTTGATCTATATAATATTGTTCCGGAGGGAACTTGGTTGCCCAAATAGGCACTTTATCAGAAAAATGGCCGAGTCTTAATTCTTTTTCGTAGCTAACTAGTTGTTCATAATTACTATATTGTTGTATAGAAGCAAGCGGCTTATCGTGACCGCTTCCTTTTCGTACATGTACTGCAACAGTAATTTTATCTGATGGCAAATCAAGTAAAGGCATAGAAATAACAGGTTGCAACATTTTTTTAAGTTCCTGAGCAAACTGAGGATATCGTACCATGTATTCATATAAAATATTCTCAGGAGAATTAACCTTAAATTGTGGATCATGCAAATGCCCTTCATGTACAAATAGTGTTGATGATATAGTATCGACATTAATACTAACGTTGTTTTTTAAACCAATTAGCTGATTAAATTGTTTTTCTATATCTGATGTATAATGTATTTCTAGAGTATGCATAGTAAGTTTGTCTGAGTATTTCCAAGGTTTATAAAGTAGAGGAATATTATATTTAAATGAAAGCCACTTTACTTTGCTGTAGTGGTAAATATTATCACCGAATCGTCCACTTAACTTATGTGTTATGGCATTATTTTCGAAAGCAAGGCATATTGTCATAGTAGATAAATGAAAGATAGCAATATACAAAATGATCCTTTGGATTTGTTTCATATATTCTTCTTTCTATTGAATACTTTCTATGCTAATAAAACGATAAATAAAAAATTATGTAGATAGATTATTGCGTCTACTATTAACTACCTTTCTAACATATGTTAATTGAGCAATCTTATTTTTTATGCCAACTGTCCAGTTAGCATGATGCATAATGATATTACCTGGAACAGGTAATCTTTGACCAGGTCTCCAAGGTTTTCCTGTAAGAGTTCCTCCACCAAAGAATTCTATGGGAAGATAATCCCATTGTACGTTATGAGGATTTTTAATCTTTCTTAATTGATTGAAAAGAACTTCTGATATTTCTTCATTTAATAATTCTATAATAAGAGGATCATTACTTTGTATATTATTAACATTAATTTTTCTTGATCTTAATAAATAATTAAGACCATGTTGATCATGATTTACTTGCTGAGCAAGCATTAATTGTTTAACATTTTGCCATAGTTTTAATGTTTTTTCATTTCCCCAGCAAGCAAAAAATCCTGCGCAAAGTTGCCCTGAAGGACTTTCGCGTTGAATTACGATATCTTTATCTTGCAAAGATGATACTATTAATTCTTGAGTAGGTCTAAAAAATTGAATATCAACATCTGAAACGATTAATATTTTATTCCAATTTTCTTGAATAGCTTGAATTATTAAATCCATCTTATGGATCATAATCTTTATCCATCCTGGCTTCATGTAAGAACCAGTAGGGCATTCTTGATCATGATATTCAATAATAATTTCATAATCATCCTGTATTGATGGTAGAAACCATTCGTCTTTTAGGATTTGATGAGATGGTGTGCATAATGTATAAAGTTTTATCTTTTCTTCCAAGCCTTTAGATATTGTAAAGAGGTTTAATAGAGATAAAAATAGTAAAATGCTACGTCTTTTATTCATACATACTCTTTATTTGTTTAATTGATTTAATATTGTTTTTATTCTTATAATAATAATGATGTAAGATTTCATTTTTTAGCAAGACTTTACTGATTAAAAGTAAAAAGGGACTGATATGAAGCAATTTTTAATGTTAATTTTAATGATGATCAATTTATTAATTTCTCCCGATATTATAAGTAATACACTACATGATTTTTTTCGCTATAGTGAAACTAAAATAAATGATTGGTTAGTTTATGCTACTCACATAGTTTTCCCTAAGTTTAAAACAAACAATATGATATCTAATGATAATAAAGCATTGAAAATAGACGAGATAAAAATGCATGAATATCATACTAATTTTTTTCCTGTAGATATAGTAGATACAGAATATACAGCATACAAAAGGCTTAAAGAATCTCCAATTGAAGGGGTTAATTATCTTGCAATACCATGGGCCGTTCTTATTAATAGACGCCAACTAAATAAGGTTCCTAACATACAGATTAAAGGGGGTTTTGCTATTTGTCAGCATATAAGATACAAACAAATTTTACCCTTATTAAGGGAAATGGGCATAGATACTTTATTTACTCCTCATGCATGTAAAGACGAAGTTTATGAGAATATAAAAATACTTCCATTTCCCTTCAATGCTGTAAATGGGAAAGAGCCTGCTCTCCAAAAGGACATATTATATTCCTTTATAGGCTATACAACCCACCATACAAGACGAGCAATATTTAATATGCCTCATCTCCCCAATACTATAATAAAGAAACGTGACCATTGGAATGCTCGGAAGGAACAAGAAAAACGGGAGTATCGAAATATATTAGCGCGATCTAGATTTTCTTTATGCCCACGAGGGACAGGTCCAAGTACAATACGATTTTGGGAGTCACTACAGGCAGGAGCAATTCCTGTTCTTATATCAAATGCTATGTGTTTGCCCAAAGGAATTGATTGGGATACATGTATCATTAGAATAGCCGAAAAAGATGTTTGCTTTATTAAGGAAATAATAAATAATATTTCATTAGAGCAAGAACAAATAATGCGAGAAAATTGTTTACATGCTTATACATTATTTTCTGGTACAAATTTTGTAAAAACTATCAGAGATTATTATGCTTCGATGAGAAGTAATATGGATATCTTCAAACCACCTTTTATATTAAATTGATTAGATCTCGATAAATTAGAGCCTATATATAATCGTGCACGATGTGCCGCTTCTGCCAGTACCAATAATAAAAACAGCTGTTTTATCAGAAGTATTGCATCGATTTTGTATCGTGTGGATCGTCATGATTAATGTAACTATGTATATAATATTTAAAAGTAAAGTTAAAGTTTTTTCTCATAAATCTCTTCTCTTTAATTAAATTTAGTATAATCGTGGAAAAATAAGAAGAATTATTGATTTAATATTGTAGAGTTATGTATTTTTACTAATAATTAATTAGCATAGTTTTGGGTGTTACAGAGGATATGAAATGATATTTATACCTAATCGGAAGGCACTTTTAGTTATAATAATTAACCTTTTTTTTAGTTTTTATTTTATTAAAGCATATAATGAGTTACCGCTTGCAGTTGTTATACCTTCTTATAATAATGCAAAATGGTATAAACGTACATTAGATTCAGTTTTTTCACAAAAATATAAAAATTTTAGGCTTGTTTATATTGATGATGCTTCACCAGATGGTACGGGTGATTTAGTGGAACAATATATTCAAGAGAATGGCTTAGAACACAAATGTATACTGATTAAAAATAAAGAGCGTTGCCGTAAACTTAAGAATATTTATAATGCCATTCATGCTTGTAATGATAGAGAAATAGTTGTTCAAATTGATGGGGATGATTGGCTTGCACTTGACCAGGTATTTGCCAAGATTAATGAAATATACCAAGCAACAGATGTTTGGTTAACCTACGGGCAATACCGTAATGTTCCTAAAGAAACAGCTATAAAATGGGGTTTTAAAGAAATAGGATATTGTGCTGGGGTACCACAATATATTATTAATAATCGCCGATTTAGAAATTACCGATGGATTTATATGCATTTACGTACTTTTTATGCGGGGTTATTTAAATTCATTAAATTAGAAGATCTTCTTGCGAAGAATGTTGCTAGATTTACAGGCAAGTTTTATCCTGCTGGTAATGATCATGCCATCATGTATCCTATGCTTGAAATGGCACATCATCATTTTAAATTTATATCGGAAGTTCTATATATTCGCAATCTTTATTCGCCAATTGTTGGTTTTAAGGTAGATGGAAGGATACAAGGTGCATCAGCAATTGAGATTCGAGTAAAGCCAAAATATGGTGTTATAAATGAACCGATTGTTGATCGTCTTGAAGCACTAAATAATGTTAAGGCAGGTTTAGTTATTTTTTCTAGTAATCCTTCTCAGTTATCAAATTTTCTTGCATCTATTTATGATTATGTAAGAGGTCTTGATCAAGTACATGTTATTTATGCTGCTCATAATGATGAAATAGAACAATTATATAAAGAAGTTGAACAGCGATATTCTAATACACATTTCATTAAGTTAACTTCTCATGATAATGAGAATGTAACAACATGTATCTCAGATTATATTGCTACAATTCCTAGTAACTATGTAATTTGTGCCAATGATGCTTTGATGATCAATGATACAATTGATGCTAATAAATGCATTAAATTATTAGAGCAAACATTTGCTTATGCCTTTTATATGGGATTGAGTTATGAGACAGTTCCATTTAATAAAGGTAAGAATATTCCTTGCCAGCATATAATTGATGATATGTATACTTGGAAATTTAGCTGCGGTATGCAAAAGTGGCGTTCCTTTAACAATGTTGATATGACGCTTTATAGAAAACAAGATATATTAAAAAATATAGCTTCAATACGATGTAATTCGCTTGAAGAGTTTAAAGATTCTTTGAATAAAACCTCTGTTTATGTACATAAAGTTGGGTTGTTTTTTCAATATCCTAAGGTTACATGTAATATATAATTTTTTAAGCCGCATACCTCAAGCATGATCTTCCTATAGTATCAAAAGTAAAGTCTAATCGTCTCATTTCATCCGGGTCTATAATATTGCGGGCATCAATTATAACGCGATTATTTACCAAGCCTGCTATCTTTTCCAAATCCATATATTTAAATTCATCCCATTCTGTTATAACAATGATTGCATCTGCACCAGTTACTGTTGCATACAGTGATTCACAATAGTTTATTTGGGAAAAGAGTTGACGCATATTTTCTGTGGCAATAGGATCGTATGCTTTGACATATGCTCCGTTTTCTAGCAAGTTTTTGATAGTGGTTATTGCAGGAGAATAGCGTATATCATCAGTATTAGCTTTAAATGATAAACCAAGTATTGCGATTGTTTTACCTTTAATATCATTATTCATAAGTCGTAATAATTTTTCTATAGGTTTTCTTTTTTGTTGTTCATTAGCTTCTAAAGATGCTTCTACTACTTTTAAATCAACATTATCTTTGCATTGTTTACTCATATATAGTAAAGCATTACTATCTTTAGGGAAACATGAGCCGCCAAATCCTGGGCCAGGTTTAAGAAACTGCGGACTGATACGTTTATCAAGGCCCATTGCATAGGCAACTGCTTGAACATCTGCGCCAGTAGCATCGCAAAGATTGGCTATTTCATTAATAAAACTTAGTTTGACTGCTAAAAATGCATTAGCGGCATATTTGATTGTTTCAGATGTTGCGGTATTAGTGAGTACAGGAGGAATACCATTGGCAAACAATGGTTTATATACATCATACATTATTCCTAATGCCCTTTCAGATGCAGTTCCTATAACAACTCGATCAGGCTCTAAAAAGTCATTAATGGCGCTACCTTCGCGCAAGAACTCTGGGTTAGAAACAATATCGAACATATCTTTATTAATGCCACGCTGCTCAAGTATTGATTGAATCCATGCACCTGTACCTATCGGTACCGTACTTTTTGTACAAATTACTTTGTAACTATTTAAGTTCTGTGCGATGGTATTGACAACATTTTCAACTGCAGAAAGATCAGCTGAACCATCTTCAGCCATAGGCGTGCCGACTGCTATAAAAATAACATCTACTGATTGAATTGTGTTTTCTATATCATTGGTAAATGTAAGGTGCCCAGCATCAATAGCATGATCAATAATATTTTTTAAACCCGGTTCATAAATAGGGATTTCACCTTGTTGTAAGAGAGCAATTTTTTTAACATCACTATCAACGCAGATTACGTTGTGACCAAAGTATGCAAGACCTGCTCCAGTAACAACTCCCACATAGCCAGTTCCAATAACAGCAATTTTTTTTGCTGTCGTATTATGTTGATTGCGATTAATTATTGATCGCGTAAGTGATATTCGATAATGCGGTACTATATTTTTTGTTATGATACATGCTGAAAGGATAATTATAGATAGAGCATATTGTTTATATATCTTTTTCATATTCACTCTCCTCGTATAAATTAATTACTTTGCTTCTTATACTTTAAAAGTATACTTTTTTAGGGAACTAAAAAACAATATTTTTAAAAAGGTGGTAGCTATGATTATCATTAAAAATTATCTTATAGGCTTATTCCTTTTAGCTATATCAACACATGGCTTTATACTTTATAGTAAAGATAAATCATTTGTTATTATAACTGCATCATATAACAATAAACAATGGTATAAGCGGAATTTAGCATCAATTGTTTCGCAAAAATATGACCATTGGCGGCTTGTGTATATTAATGATTGTTCGACTGATGGTACAGGTGAGTTGGTAGAGCATTGGATTAAAGAGCATGCTCAAGAACAAAAAGATAGAATAAGCTTTATTAATAATAAAGAACGTCGGGGGCATCTTGCCAATCAATATGATGTGATTCACACCTGTAATAATGATGAAATTATACTGATTGTTGATGGCGATGATTGGCTTGCTCACGATCATGTTTTGCATATTTTAAATGGTGTATATCAAGATCCAAATGTTTGGTTGACCTATGGCCAGTTTTGGCGTTTTAAGCAAAACTATATGGGTTATTGTAAAAGAGTTCCTAATTATATTCTTCAAAATAATGCTATACGTACCTATCAGCCTTGGGCATTTGGTCATTTGCGTACGTTTTATGCAGGACTTTTTAAATTAATTAAGTATGAAGATTTATTATTTGAGGGGAGTTTTTTCCCTATAGCAACTGATGTAGCTACCATGTTACCAATGCTGGAAATGGCAGGTGAGCATATACGTTTTATTTCTGACATTTTATATATATATAATGATAGTAATCATTTAAGTTTTTTTAATTTTTATCATTCTGAGGATAAACAAAAGGCATTTGAAAAATTAATTCGCAAAAAGCCTTGCTATCGCAAACTTGAAAATCCGATATTTTTAAATGATAAAAAGGAGAAATAGTAGTATTAGCCAAAAGATATAAACGGAGCTAAAAAAAGGAGTTGTTCTATGAAGCAACTATGCCAATTGATGGTCATTTTTTTACTGTCATCTTGTATGAACATATTGATGAGTAAACAAGATATTCTTTTTCAAGATGATTATCTATTACAAGAAGAAGAGCATGTATATGAAAAAGAAAAATTTAAACTTATAACATTATTATATAATGAGACCAATGAAGAGAGAATAAGCGAATATATTACCTGTTTAGAACGCAACCAGGCGAATGATTCTATAGCCGAAATTCATGTGCTGTATGATACATCAAAAGATGGGGAAGAAAATAAGCTATTACAGTATTTGCAAACCACTAATGTAACTATGAGCTATGTAACTAGGAGGCCTTCATTTAGCTATTGTTTTAATATAGCAAATACTTTGTACCCAAATAGCAGGGTTATACTGAGTAATGCTGATATTTATTTTAATGAGACATTGGCATTATTAGAAAATTATGATTTATCCGATAAGTTGTTAGCATTAACACGCTGGAATGTGCAACAGGATGGTGAAATTCAACCATTCAAGCGAGGGGAAAAAAATGCAAATGACTCACAGGATGTTTGGATTTTTAAAACACCTCTGAGAAAAATTAACTGTGCTGATATTAAATTTGGTACCCCTCATTGTGATGGCAAAATTGCCTATCAAGCTCAGCGTAATCGGCTCAACGTTTTAAATCCTTGTATGACGGTGCAATGTTGTCATTTACATTTATCCAATGTTCGAAATTATGACACAAAGACTCCTACCCCATTTATTCATTTATCAAGAATTCCTTGGATAAAGCTGGGAGAGGAACCCAAAATAAAAAGATTTTGCTGGCCATCTGAACACAAAGGTATAACTATCAAGATTGGAACTAAGAGAAGATTTGCTTATGATGAAGATGTATAAAGATTTTGCAACAAAACTTTTTGGCAATTTTTATAAAAGGGATGTACATGAATACATCATATAGTATGTACTTAGCTCTATTATTAGGCTTTTTTACAGCAGCTATTCAAATATGTGCTCAACATAAGCAAAAGCCTGTAAGTAATAAAGCTATGGCTTTTTGTACAGCTGCAGATGAAAAATTTTTTCCTTTAGTTATCAATCTTATTGGGAGTATTCATAAGGCTAATTTTAATGATTTGAGGGAGATTGCTGTTTTTAATTTGGGATTTACACAAGATCAAATAAATGCATTAAACAGTATAAAAAAGGTTAAAGTATATGATATTGAGCTGACGCATCCTGATCTTTTAACGCCATTTGAAGTTAGGCCTAATAAAATAGCGCGAGGGTGGTATGCATGGAAGCCTGTTGTTATTAAGCAAGCATTAGATATGTTTCCACAGGTATTGTATGTAGATGCTGGTGTAGTTATTTTAAAGCCACTGAATAATTTATTTAAGCATATAGAGCAGAATGGCTATTTCCTAAGAAATTGTGGCCATAATATTAAATGTATGGTTATACAACGAATTATTAAAAAATTTGATTTACACGTTAAAGAAAGAAAATGGATCTTAGATGAAAATACCTATGGCGCTACTGCTGCTATCATGGGTTTTACAAGAAAAGTATATCGAGATCTTGTGTTACCGTGGCATGAGATAACAAAAGATTTGGATAACTTTATTGATGATGGTTCAGCAGCAGGTGGTTTTGGTGCTGCTCGCTATGAACAGGCTATATTAAGTGTATTGGCATGTTTATTAGGGTTGCATATTTATATATGTAGTCCAACGCAATCCTATCCTATATATTTAAAGATAGATAATAAAAAGGTGCCTTTTTATATTACCAAACGTCCAAATGAAGTAACACAAGAAACAGCAATTTGTCAGATGAGATGGAAGCAAGTGCCTGATTTTAGAAAGTATATACGATATACATCATAGTAGTTGTAGTATTAAGCATAAAAAAAGGGCAGGCAATGAAGAAATGGATTATGATTTTATTGTTGTTCTCATGTAATTACATACTGACTAACCAAATTTATTCGGAATCTATTCAAAAAGCATATAAGCAGCATAAAGAGGAAAAGAGTACATTTACGTTAATCACCATTTTATATAATGAAAAAAATAAAGAAAGAATTAAAGAATATATAACGTGTTTAGAACAAAATTTATTAAATAATGTTATTGATACGATTCATGTTGTATATGACACATCCAAAGATAGTACAAATAATAAAATACTAACTTACTTAAAAACTGCAGCAGTAAAGATCAGCTATGTTAAAGGAAGACCGACCTATGGTTATTGTTTTACGTTAGCAAATAAGCTATATCCGAACAGTAAAGTAATACTTAGTAATGCTGATATTTATTTTAATGAAACATTAGCGTTATTAAAGGATTATGATTTAACTAATAGATTTTTGGCCATAACACGATGGAATGTTCAAAAGAATGGTGAAATACAACCATTTATTCGTTCTGGTGGCAAGAGAGCAGAAAATTCTCAAGATGCATGGATATTTAAAACCCTATTAAAAAAATTTGTAGATACTATTGAAATGGGTCTTCCTGGTTGTGATAAAAGAATTAGTTATTATGCACAACAAGGTGGTCTAGAAGTATTAAATCCATGTCTGACTATTCAATGTTGTCATCTGCATTTATCAGAAATTAGAAGTTATCATAAAGATGGTACCAGATATCCAAAGTGGAAGGATGCTATCAATCTTTCTTGGAGTGAGCTTAATGAATAGTTTTTGCTTTTGCTTGTTTGTAAAAAAGGCCGATGTTGCCAGAATTAACTGCTATTTGTTGCCAAGTATCCAACAGTTCTTGCATCGTAGATCCATCTATTTTATTAAGTTGATTTATAAAATCTGATTTTCTATACAGCGTCATAGCAGGGTTATGTGTACACTGCCAAATGCCTTTGCCAAATTTAAATTTCCAAGCACAAAGATCATCATTAAGGGTAACATGGGGTGGTAATTGCTGTTTATTATCCTCGCCTAAACTTAAATAAAAGCCATAGGCAAATGTTTGTTCAAGTAATCGAATGCATGACTTTAGATCAATTGATTCTTGAATACTTATTGTATCTTGGGCAATCAAAATATAATTACTTGTTGATGTATTCAAAAATGTAAGAATTGATTGTTTAACATTGGATTTATTCTGAAATGCATCTATATAAGTAATATCTGCATAAGCGTTATGTACTGATTTATCAAGATCTTGATTATGTATGTGCGTAATGATGTATATACTTTTGAGTCCGTTAATTAAGGTATGTGCAGATTCCAAGAATGAAGATACCTGGTTGGTTGAAGAAAAAATAAGCATATCGGCTTCGCTATTTTCTGCCTTACTAAGCCGATTAATGCATGGGTTTTTTAATGGCAGATATTTTTTTCTTTGTAGAATATCTTTTCTAGAATTCGATTGAATATCTTTGTGTGTTTTGAAAACATTAATTGTGTTAGCAATATTACGTATATAGAGAATATCAGGAATAAAGGTAAATCGATTATGTGCCATCTCAAGCATAGGATATAGAAGTGCATTATCAGCACCAGCAGGAAAAAATTCTCCTTCATAGCCTTGTACTTTTTCGCACATAAAATCTTCAAGTTTTATTAATTTAAAAAGCCATGCATAAAAAGTACGCAAATGGCCAACGCACCATTTATATTCTCTAAACTCGTTATTTTTAATAGTCGATAGGGGAAAGGCATGGCTAGAACCACGAATATTGGTAGGCCAATTCATTCGTTGTCCATATGTAAGCCAAATATTAGGATTATCATAAACTTTATTAATATATGATAATACCTGTTCATGAGCAAGCCAATCATCACCATCCAAATGAACAATAATTTCATCATCATTACACATATGGGCAGCTTTATAATGATTAGCCAGTTGGCGTTTTCTGGTTGTATTATGTATGAGGGTTACACGATCTTCTTTCCCTTTCTTTTTAATATACTGTTCTACTAATTCTCCAGTACCATCTGTTGAACAATCATTAATATAAATAACTCTATAATTTTGGTATTTCTGTGAAAACAGGCTATTTAAGTTACGTTTATACCAATCTTTGTTGTTATATGAAGGAATGATAATGACCATGGGTTTTTCAAGTGTTGTAGAGCTGCTATGCATATTTGTAGCATGACTAAGAAGAAAAAGTATGGCATGTGCAATTACTTTATTCATGAGCTTAATGATTTTGTATTAGGTAATGAAGAAATTATATTTACTTTATCAATAATTAACGTGTCATTTACCCAGTGCGCACTTTGAGGATACATAATGACTTTAAAATTTCCAATTAATTGAGTAGCCCAAGCAAAATGAGAACCTGAACGTATCAAGCAATCAAATTGTGCCATATTATAAAAATCTTCTAAAACATGGTCTTGATAATTGTTGCTTTTTTTTCTGTATGAAAAGGTAATATTTGGTTTGCTAATTGCCTTTTTAAATCTTTTTGCTAGTTCTTTTGGGTTTTGATAATCGGTAAATATATGTATGAACAATGGAGCATCATCAAGCATAACTGATAATTTCTTTATTTGATCAATATAATATTGATCAGGCGGAAAAACGAGAGGCCATTTTTTATCTGCATATAGGATAGGTTTATGTTTTTTTAACAATCGTTTTTTGGATGATAATAAGCGTTTTTGCTTATTGGGTTGTGCAAAAAAAAGTGGTGGATCAAGTCTGCTGCCTTTACGAATATGGAGGGCAACAGTAGTTTTATCTGTAGGTAAATCAAGTTTGGGTAAGGGAATAATCGGTTGTAACATTTTTTTTATTTCATTGCCAAATTCAGGATATTGTCGAGTAAAATTATAGATGTTTGTTTCTCCATGAGGAATTGTCTTAAGATATAAATCACTCATAAATAGCGTATTATCTTCAGTATAGTCTGCCACATCAGCTTCACTTTTTATAGGTACTGTGTGTCGGAACTTTTGTTTGCTGCTTTGTGCATACTGTTTTTCTAATAAGTGCATAGCAAACATATCTGATTGTGTTGTATCTCGATGCAAGAAAGGTTTATATAATAAAGGAATATTATATTTAAATGAGACCCATTTTGCTTTAACGTATGTGAGAATAAAATCTCCTAATCGGCCACTAATTTTATAGGTTATTGCATTATTGCTTTGTGAAAAAGAAAAAGTTGTTATGCAACTTATAATGGAGATATATAAAAGGATAAGGTAAATGCGATGATGCTTCATACATTCTCCTTGTTTTTTGTATTTTTAGCCTTGTTTTTTTGGCATTGTCGTTACATAATCTCTAACATAACGTAGTTGAGCTATTTTATTGTTTATGCCTGTTGTCCAATTAGCATGATGCATGATGATATCATCTGGAATAGGTAACTTTTGTCTTGGTTCCCAGATTCTTCCTGTTAAAGTTCCGCCACCAAAAAATTTAACCGGAAGAAAATTCCATACAACAGAAGGAGTTTTTCTTAACACATAATTAAGAGCTGCTTGATCACTTTTTCCTGATTTAATCATATATGCCTTAACATCTTGCCATAATTTCAATGTTCGTTTATTTCCTCTACAAGCAAAAAATCCAGAACAGGCCATTCGTCCAGAAGGATCATTACGTTGGATTACCATATCTTTATCTTTAATTAACTTAAGAATAATATCTTTTGTTTTACCAAAGAATTGAATATCTACATCTGAAAACACAAAGATCTTGCCTATATTATCTTTAACCGCTTGGATAATAAAATCTACCTTACGACGAGTTGTTTTTGTCCATCCTGTTTGCATAAAGGTACCAGTTCGGCATTCTTGATCATGATAGTCCAAGATAACTTCATAATCATCTTGAATTGAAGGTAAAAACCATTCATCAAGCAGAATTTTGTGCGATGGAGTATACAGTGCATACAATTTTATTGTTGCTTCAGTTTCTTGAGTTGATACATATTGATAAGAGAATAAAAAATACAATAATAATATGATGAGATTTTTCTTCATTATGCTCTCCTTAGTTTTTAAATAATAATATCTATAAGTTAACTATTGAATTAATGTAATGCAATAATTTTTTATACATCAGCAAAATGTTTATTAAGCATACTGGTCACCGTTTGTTGCGGGCTAACTGGTTTGCATTGATCATTATAATCAATAGGTACAAGATGCTTTCCCTGAATAATAATATTGTACATATATAGATCATTATGATTAATATGTTTTAGCGGTTCTAACAGTTCTCGAATGGTTTGATAGCTTGGGTATATTCCGCCTAGTTGTTTAAAAGTTAAAAGATTGATTCCTGCATGCCAGTGATCTATAGAGGTTGTGCCATGCCTTTTTTTAATGAATAGCTTTTTTTTAAAGGTACTTTTAATTGTATATCGTGTTGTATTGAATGTTGGATTAGTCCAATATTTTCTTGCTAGATATGTTCTAGGGGCATTAAATAAGAATATAGGATTATGGTGCTTTGTTTCGGCAATTATGTTTCCTTTATTATGCGATAGATAGTTGTTAATTGTAGCATGGTTAACATTACGTATAGTAGGCACCTCAAGAAAGATATAATCGCCAAGTTGCAGCAGCGCATTGATTGTTTGTTTCCATTCTTTTTTATTATATCCAATACTGTTATTGAATATTAATACGATATCAAAATGTTCGCATTCGCTTAATCGCTCTAAATCAGCTAATGATAATTCTTTATTCAAGAGTACAATATTGTTGTAATTGTAAGCGTTGCATAGGTGTAACAAATATTCAGAGTTTGCTGTGTCGAGTATTATACATTTTGCATCATATTCTTTTGCTATATCAAATGAAAATGCATGCTTATTAACGCCAAACTCCAATACGGTAATTGGTCTTTTATATTTATTTAATAGGTTTTTTATGATCTTATAACGGGAGCTGTATACTTGTTGATCATAAGGTAATTCTTGAGGGATAGTATAGCCAATAGTTAAAAAGCAACTAACTACAATAACTGTTTTCTTCATTTTTTTAATAACAAAATATTAATGCATTAATTCCTAAAATAGTTGTTTATAATCCTTTCTATCTTGCGTTCATTATTATTTATATGCGGATTTTTAGGGACTGATATATCAATTGGAACGAGCTGTTTCCCTTGAATAATAATATTATGAACGCAAAGATCATTATGTTCTATATATTTTAGTGGGTTTAAAAGTTCTCTAATAATTGTATTTGATGGGTATATACCTTGTAATTTACAAAATGTTAAAAGATTAATTCCTGGGTGCCAGGGTGTTGCAATTGTCCTATTTATTTTTTTCTTAATAAATATTTTCTCTTTAAAAGTACTTTCAATTTTGTACCGATTACCATGATTTATGCGTCGAGAGTTCCAATTATTTCGTGGTAAATAGTTTTTATCGATAGAAAATAAAAATATCGTATTTGTTTGATATGAATCATCTTGGTTTGCTAATATTTCCCCTGCATGATCAATGAAATATTCAGTCATTATAGTATGTTGATCATGATCTTGAAAGGGATTTTCTATAATAAGGTAATTGCCTAGTTTTAATAGAGCATTGGTGACCTCCTCCCAGTTGCCTTCAAAAAGCCGGGTGATATCGAATGCTAATACAATATCAAAATGTTCGCATTCTCCTAATCGTACTAGATCTTGCAACGATAATTTTTTACTGAGCAGCACAATATTATCATAATTGTGAGTATCGCATATATTTAATAGTTGTTGAGCATTATCCGATTCAGTTATTACACATTTTGAATCATATTCCTTTGCTATGGTAAATGAAAGTGCATGTTGATTAGCCCCAAGTTCTAATATACTAACTGGTCTTTCATACTCCTGTAACAGTGGTGATATTGCTCTATAACGATGTTCATATGCTTCTTTATTATGATGGTGTTGTTCTTGAGATAAAAGAATGGAAGGGTAGACAAGTATACAACTAAGAATAACACCTATTTTTTGGGTCATAATCATAAGATACCTTTCATTACACTATTTTTTATACATTTTTCTACTTTAGGATAAGTATCTTTTTATGGGTAACTCAATAGTTAGATCAAAGAATATTATATTTGATGGCTTGATACAATTTCTTCAGCATTATTCTACTACGCCAGAAAACTTTAGTTTTTAAACTGGGAATGAATGGCGGGCGAAGCCTTAGCGAAGCAGGGTTGGCTTCGAAGAATTTCGCGCGATACAACGGCTTTTAAGCCGTTGGGCGCTTCATTAGTTAAGAATACGGGTGAGCATCAAAAGGCATTCTCATATGCACGTAGCCTATCAACAATATAGTTGCGTTGTTCCTTAGAACAAAGCCAATCGATATTATGTATTATGTGTTGATCTATAGGACATGTGCATGATTCCTCTTGCGTAGACACGATATTGAATTGTTCATAATTATAATTATATACACGCTTGTTGATTTTATATCGATTAATAAGCTTATCAAGCAATGTAACAAGTTGCTGAGCACTTGTATAACTTTTAGAGATAGTATCTTTATATTGTTGTATTTCTGCAATTACTTCATTATTAAATAATGAATAGCCGGGTTTAATTCCTGCCTGGAATAAAAATTCGTCCAACTTTTTATGTAATGTATGAGGCGGATGATTCTTGATTAGATTTTTTAACGTATCACGATAAATAATAAGGCCATTGATGTGGGTGGCTGTA
>SDBV01002607.1_pt1 | contig 26877 bp, 73 predicted proteins | sample 2277081 | NCBI WGS metagenome assembly SDBV01 (sample SAMN10402039, study PRJNA504765) | marine sediment metagenome | isolation source: marine sediment core GS10_PC15, 223 cmbsf | place: Arctic Ocean: Southern Knipovich Ridge | collected 2010 | reverse complement strand
TAAGGCCGGCACGGGTGAGATCAAGATCACCACTATCAGCAAGACCGTCGACAAGAACGATGACGGCACTGTTGATGTGCGTTTCCAGATCGCACTGGAAGGCGAAACCCCCAAGATCAACGGCTGGGCATTTATTGCGCGCCTGGATCACAACACGGATCCGAGCGGCGAAAGCAATCTCATCTACGTGATGCCTAGCGCAGACCTTCCTGAGCACTTCCGTAATGCTGGCGCTAACTGCGAGCATTGTGGTTGGGATCGTAGGCGCCGTGACACCTATATCCTCCAGAACGAAGACTCTGGGGTTTACAAACAGGTTGGACGGACATGCATCCGAGACTTCATCGGCATTGATCCTGCACGCATTGCGGAACAGGCTGAGCGTTATGTAAAGGTTCTGGGGCTTCTCGACGAAGCGCGCGAGCCTAAGTGGGGTGGGATGAATGATCATCGTGACATCCATCTGCCCAGATATCTCTCTTGGGTTGCTCAATCCATTCGTGAGTATGGGTGGATCTCTGGGCGTGAAGCCTACGATAACTTTGACAAGGTCAGCACAGCATCGCAGGCGGTTGGCGACATGTTCGCTACGTATAAGCCTCAACTGCCGACAGATGAAGACAAGGAGCTGGCCGAGGCAGCTATCGCACACGTCCTTACGCTCGAGACGAAGAACGATTTCCTCTTCAACATCAATGCGATCGCTAAGCAGAACTATCTGGACTGGAAAGCTACTGGTCTTGCTGCTGCGATCATGTTCGTGTATAATCGTCACCTGGAAGAGGAAGCCAAGCGTAAAGCTGCTGCTGATCTTTCCAAGAGCGAGCATGTCGGTGCGCTTAAAGAGCGTCTCAACATGGACGTCAAGGTGATCGGCAAGCGTTGGGTTGAGAGTCGTTTCGGTTCAACGGCGCTTATTCGTATGCTTGACAAGGATGACAATTTGATTATAACGTTTTCGGGTGGCGTCTTTGGTGAGGATGTCAACATCGAAGACAGAGTGACAATCCGCGGCACCGTGAAGAAGCACGACGAATTCAAAGGTGTCAAACAGACTATTCTGAACCGTGTAGCAAAGGTGTAGGATCATGTGCGAACTTTATTATCTGGATCAGTATCGCGAGGCGGCCGATGAAGCTGAAATCGTCGATAAGGTCAAAGCTGTTGTAAACGCGAAAAGGGCCGACGAAGCCGAAGAGTTGATGCAAGAGGCTAAGGTGTCGATGAGGATGCTGTCCGAACGCACTGCTAAGCTTATGTTGGACCTTGCCTTTAACAAAATCACGCATATGAATGATGACCCGGCAAGTGAGCGTCTTATACACTACGCTGGTGAGTTGCACCTCAAGGCTAAGTTTGATCTCGATGAGCGACAGGATTTCTACGAAACGCTCATGGGACACATCGAAGATCACCTCGAGGACTGATCAATGTTTATCAACGTCCACATTGTTGCAGTAGTTCCAACCACTGACGATATTAGCGAATGGGATGTTCGTACTGTTGAAGGTGGAGAGCTTATTGGTGTCATCGAGAAGGTGGAAGGTCCCGAAGGTATCGATGAGCTGGCAAGCTACTGGTTCACTGATACCTTCGGTCATTCAGAAGAGTTCGAGTCAATCTACGAAGCTCGGGACTATGCCGAGCGATCTATCAACCCCGTTACGGTTAACTAGGAGAGGTGTTATGGCTAAAACGTTTCGTTACAATCCCGAGGAAGATTGGGACACGCAGATGACCGCGAAGCAACGTAGGCAGTTGCGGAAAGCGGACAAGCAAGCCCGCAAAGACCGCGAGCGTGAGTTTGAGGATCTTGAGGAATCCACAGAACCCGGCATGTAGGATCTGCAAATCCTACATAGTCGGGGATGTAGGATCTACAATGTGCGGTATGTAGGATCTATACATCATAAAAGTCCAAGCTAACACGAATCTGTCTGCTTTCTTTGACAACTCTCAATCTCATCAACCTTCCAAGAAACAAAATGAGGTCATGGAGGATGGTATCGCTTCCATTCCGAAGCCTCCGTCAATGATAGTTATCGTCCGTTAGATGTATCAGGGATTATCGTAGAGGATGGGTTGCTTCCGTCGCCCATCTTGGTGTCCGCTATGTATGAGGCAGCTTTGCGTCTTAGACGTTAAAAGCTAGGGTCCATCCAGAATTTACGACCGTGACTTAAGGCGCTTCCAGTTTCGCCAATCGGCGTTACACGCCCACCTTTCTTAACCGTAAAGATCATCACCGGCGCGTTCTTGTGCTGGATGAACTTATACTCGCCGTCGCGGGCGCCCATCGCACTTGGAGCTTTGATACACTTCCAATCATCTCTGGCGACATGGACCTGTGAAGGCGTCACTTTAACGACAGTTCCGGGATAGCAGTCCGCTCCATACCCAAAGCTTACCCCGTCGTTAACCTTAAAATCGTGTTTCATAGTTAACTCCCATTCGTAGTTAACCGGTTGGTGACTCTACTTAACAATAACAGAAAATGTTTTCTGGTCAACCCGATCATTTTCTTAACCTAAATTAACGTTAACCGCGCCTGGAAAAAGAGACCTGCTGGTGAAAATAGTTCTTGACCTATCAGCGTTCCATGCTAATATTAGACATAACAAACGGAGCAAGCAAATGAAAAAGCATCTGAAGTTGGACGACTACCTGAGTTACTGCGGCCTCCTGGGCCGGGTGATCAATACGCTGGAACATTTTGCCAAGCAACGCAATCTGGACGCCAGTGAACTGTTCGCTGAGTTCAACAAGTATCGCATGGTGCGGAACAATGTCTCGTCACGTAGCGGTCAGATCCATCCTGTCAAAAAACAAGTTGAGCTCAATGTTGAGCTCTTGCGCGAAGGTCGTGAGGAGCATCGCGATCAAACGTTACTCCACGAAACTGCCCACTTGATCATATTTCTTCTCTATCCGGAGTCAATGCGCCGTCATAGCAGGATTAAGGCGCACGGACGTGAATGGCGAATCGTTATGCGTCACTTGGGTTGCCGACCGGATCGTTGTAGCAACCACGAGTTCTTACATACGGCCCGTGTCAAAAAAGCCAAACTCATGTATGCTTGCCAGCGTTGTGAGCACGAGTTCCCTGCCCAGCGCCGCAAAAAGCACGCGCCAGATCTTTACAAGCACAAGGTCTGCGGCGGCGGTCTGTATCTTCAGCGCGATCAGTTCGGTCGCACGTATACCAACCCGTCAAAAGCGGCCGCATAAGGAGGATAGCAAAATGCGATTCCGTTGTGCATCACATCTTGGGGACATCTTTATGTATCCAGACAAGTATGGTCAGCTTGTGGACAGGATTGCTGATCAGCTCGAGGCGCTGAGAAAAAAACAGTCGTTTACTGGAATGGTGTTTCGTGGTCAAAGCGGAGCTGCCTTAGCATATCCGTTATCCGCACGCTTGCACATTCCGTTAATCTGTGTACGAAAACAAGGAGAAAAATCTCACGGGTTTGATGTTGAGGGACCGCAAGCGAACGTCCGTCGATTTATTATTATTGATGATTTTATTGAAACAGGACAAACCATCAAGGATCTGCTCAAGGCGATGGATGATCAAAATAAATGGAATAAACCTAGCAAACACAACAAGGTAAGATGTAGCGGCATTGTTTTGTATAATGAAGAATTTTCTGAGTGCTGGAGTCAGAAATTTTTCACTTACAAGAAAAAGAAAATTCCGATCCACTATTTGGGTTGACCGGTCCAAATTCTGTGCTAATGTAATAGCACAATAACAGGAGCAGAAGGAGAACGAACCATGTTTAGCCGTGCTTACAACGAGGCCCTCGAGCGCAAGATTACCAAGGCTCTGCGCTCAGCGGCTGCCGATGAGGCTAAGTCCAATGAGTCCAACAAGACCCGCAAGGTCAAGGGCTACAAGTTCCCAAAGCGTGTCGAACGCTTCAGGATGGATTAGTCCGATGGGCCGCTTCATCCTCTCACTTGCTGTCGTCTTTATCGTCGCCGGTGGTATGGGACTAATCGCCAAAGCCAGAGGCGCTGACCCCGTGGACGATCCATTGCGTAAGTTTTGCGTCTCACACGCCTTCTCCCCAGAGGGCTATGGAAGCGGAGTGGATCAGAGTCGTTGCGAGAGAAGGTATCCTGGTCTTCCATCCCCTTTCATATTCAGGTGTGTCAGCTATCTGGATCGAGGCTTTCCTACGCCTCTCGATAAGATGGCCTGTGCTTTGTACTTTGACACCCCAGACCTGGAGAAGATTGCTCCGAAAGTCTGACCGAGTTGCTCCGAGGGTGGCGCAATGCCACTCTACCTTGGAGGGTGCCCCAGAAATGGATCGGCGCCCTCTCTTTTAATCTTTAACCCAAATTAACGTTAACAAATCGTTAACAAAAAAGAGACCTGCTGGTGAAAATAGTTCTCGACCTGCTGTGAATATATGCTATTATAAGGCATAACAACGGAGCAAGGAGCTAGCACAATGCATATCAACGTAGCCAAAAAGCTGTTCGAGAACGTCGCGGGCACGAGCTTTGCCGGCATCGACAGCCTCACCCAAGTCACGCTTACGGGCGGCAAAGCTAACCCGCAGAAGGGCCGCGTCACCAAGCGCACCACGGGCTCCACTGTGATGGTATTTGCCCAGGAAGAGCGGACGGCTTACTCAGCACAGGTCAAGCGCCGCATGGAGAAAGAGGGCTTGGACCCGGCTTCGTGGGAAGGTGGCCCGTTGCCCTACGGCGAGTGGGTGGATAACACCGTGTTCATCGTCCACACCAAAAAGGGCGACACGGAGCCGACCCACTACCTGCGCGTCCACTTCGTCCACGCTGGCAAGTCCGAGTATCTGCTGGACGGCAAGCCGATTGCGAAGGAAGACGTTATCGGGCTGCCCAAGCCCAAGCCGGGCAAGCAAGGCGGGCAGAACGACAAGGTTATCCCGCGCAACTATAAGCTGGATAGCATCACCGCCCTCCGCATCGACGGCACGGAATACAAGTTCTAGGCAACTAGGACTCAGGAGCAGGTTGACGGTTCCGCCTTAAACCGTACTTAGGAAAGCATCCCCTACTTTGAGAAGCCAGTGCTTGGCGGCTCTTAGCGGGGGTCCTTTGTCCTGTCGACATTTGTTAACGTTAAAATGCGTTAGGACAGAAAGAGATTGTCTGGACCAAGATCTGTGTTATACTAGGGCAGTGAACAGAGGAACGAGTATGATGCGTGGCACACCATTTGCCAAAGGCTATCCAGGTGACCAGCGAAACACATGGGACAGGTTTGACCGTCTGCCGCCTGAGTTCCGTTTGATGGTGGCTGAAGATCCAAACGGTCATTCGGTGGCCACTTTGGAAGCTGCTGAGGAGTTGGCCAGAGAAGCAGGTTTGCTTCCGCCTTTGCCAGGGGAGAAAGGACTGAGCAAGAAAGAGCTTCGCGCGCAGAGAGATCGCGAGCGGACAGAGGCGGCGAAAGCGCGTTCACGTGTCGTGTATAAACTACCGGCTGGCACAGTGTTCACAAGGAATCCTCCGCCGGACGCTAAGAAGGTCGTGGTCACAGTCGTCGAACCAGAGAAACCACAACGATCCAAGTCGGAACATAACAGTTAAGATCCGTTAACTATGTGGTCAAAAAAGACTTGACATTTTCTGGATCAGTGCTATATTAAAAGCATGAAATGGATACTCACATTGCTGCTGGTGATGTTTCTGGCTGTTTCCATGGCGCGAGCCGAGGAGCTGCCAAGCGAGACCTATTGCCTGGCGCTGAACCTGTATCACGAAGCGCGCGGCGAAGACGCCTCTGGCGTTGTTGCTGTAGGCAACGTGGTGCTCAATCGCGTTGCGAGCAAACGCTTTCCAAGCACGGTCTGCAAAGTCGTAAAGCAAGGTGGACAGCGCCGCCACAAATGTCAGTTCAGTTGGTGGTGCGACGGCCGCAGCGACAAAGCGAAAAACAAAGCATCTTGGCTGGAGATGGTGTGGCTTGCCGAAAAGCTGCTGGATGGTAGCATAGCCGACAATACGGACGGCGCCTTGTTCTATCATACTAGCAACGTCAATCCTTACTGGAACGTTAACATGACGCCAAAGGTAAGGCTTGGAACCCACATCTTCTACTAAAAGACTTGACCGGTGCAGAATATGTGCTATTATAAAGCACAACAGAAACACGGAGCGAGACAATGACACCCATGAAAGCTGCGACTAAGATTCGTGACGCGCTTGTCAAGCAATACGGCACCGCGAACACAGTCGACCTGATGCTTTGGGACGCAGAGAAGTGCGCGGAGATGGGTTACGGTGATGGCGAAGCCGCTCTCGTTTGGGAAGGCGCGCCGGACCCTGAATGGGCTATCACAGTCAGCCTATCGGTTCCAGTCGTAAGACTTGCTGGCATCCTTGCCGAGCCTTACAACGGTCACATCCTTAATTTCTACAGGAACTAGGAGGCAAAGATGGCTAGATATGTAGCACGGGAGACCGTCATAAAAGAAGATGTCCGTATCGAAGACAGCGGACAGGCCATAATCGTTGACGTGGAAGGTAAGCATCCACGTCTGTGGGTCCAGATCAAAAGCTGGGACGAAGACAAGCAACATCCCGAGCTGAAGGACATCGTCGGCAAGAAGATCACGGTCACAATCGAAATCGAGGAATAGGTTAAATGTTATTCAATTTCCTTAGTCGCCCCAGAAACTCTCTGTCGCGGAGGAAGTTCATGAAGATCTTGGACAAAGGACTTCCAATCTTTGTGGCATACGGCGGAGAAAAGAATGGCATCTATCGTTACGATGATTGCCGAACGCTGCATTGGCATCCATGGCGATATCCTACTCCTCGTTCCAGCGGCGCCGAATTTATCAATGTAACCGTACACTATCCTTCTGGCTCTTGTAATGTTGTTTTGTCCGTGAATGACATGAATGTCGAACGGAATCACCACAACAAAACCTTTGCGTTCAGCACCCGAACCGCGGCCGAACGATACATGCAAAGTGTGGCTTGACCGGTGCAAAATCTGTGCTAACATAAAAGCGCAACAGAGGAGCAAATATCATGTCACGTTACGGATTCAATGTGGGCGACGTCGAGATCGTTGTGGGCTGGGACAATCCTACCCAGACGTTCTTCGGCCAGACCGAGGTGGATGGCAAGCCCGTCATCGACACAATGATTGGCATGGGCCGTTTCGATATCAAGGACGTTTACATCCTCGAGAAGATGATCGGCTTCGATATTCCGGACAACATCACTTATAAGCTGCTCAACGATATCGGAACCTCTCCTCCACAGACGCCTTTGCAGAAGAGGATGGGCGAGATCTTCAAGCCACTTCTGGAGGACAACTAATGTCCGACGCCCAGAAAATCTACAACTTCTTCGTCGGTGCCGGCACGGATCACGCCGGACGGACAATCCAAGACTATCACGACATGTCCGACGAGTTGTTGGAATCTATCCACGATTACATTCAGTGGGCATTCCCCACACGGCAGCCGAGTCAGTGTCAGGCAGCAAACGCCCCGCTTCTTAGCGACGAGGCGGTTGAGCTCCTGCAGAACAGCCGACTAGCCCTGGACAACTATTACACGATGCTCTACAGGATGATTGCGTTCTACAGACAGGTTCCGCAGTGGCTCACGGACTTCGATCACAATCATCTGCGGATCACCCGCATCATCGAATCGTCGGCGGAGGTTCTGGGCTTAGGTTCTCCGCAATATTTCTTGGACATCATTCTGGAGCTCAATAAGGACGCCGGCAGTCCGATCAATAAGAAGTCAATTGATATCTGGCTGAGGACGATGGACGCTGTGATGGCTCTTTACGATCCCAAACCTGAGGAGGCCTAAATGCGTTTAGGTGGAATCACTCTTGTGCCTCAACCTCAAGAGCCATGGTCGTGGACGATGGATCTTTTCTGGGTTCTGGCCCCGCTCACTATTGCTTGCGGCATCTGGGAGCTTGGCGGCTGGGAGACGCTTGTGTTCTACAGTGCTATCGGTATCAATCTCATTCTCGGTGCCGTCACCGTATTACGGTTTCTAGGTTACATGATCGCAATCAACACTCGGAAAGAGAAGAACTCCAGTTTCATTAAGGGCATCATCTGGGCCGGAACGATGATCTTCGCCTGGCCTGCCTCTTGGGTTGGGCCCGTTTACGGTATCTTAATCTTTGTTAACTGCTGTTTACTGGAGATGAAACGTCCAAAAAAGGGTTGACCAATCCGTATTCTGTGCTATTATAATAGTACATTCGCAGCGTGGACAAGGAGAAGCGCAATGGATAAGATGTATCAGGTTATCGACACCAGTGACGCTGGCCGCATCAGCGAAGAGGGTTTCGCGCGTCGTCAGGACGCTAAGGTGCTTCGAAACAGGCTCAACATCAAGCACGACGGTCTTGCCGAAGGCAGCGCCAAGCCCAGGTTTGTGGTTTGTCGTGGCGAAGATCATCCGCGTGGCGCCACCGACGGCCACGATCACACCTTCAAGCCCACCAAGTGGATCTAGTCCGATGGAAGCATGGATGAGTGACATAATTCTTTTAAGTCTTGAAATCATCTTCGCCGCTGGCGTGGGATATACTCTGGGCTGGTTCTCAGGCTGCGAGGCTACAAGACGATCCTTGCTGAGAGAATATTTCGCGGCCGTGGATAGTGGGCTGTTCAAGACCCGATCATTGCCCGAGACTTTAAGTTCCAGTCAAAAATCAAAGGAAGGATAGAGACATGAAGTTCGATTTCATGAGGTGGAGCAACGGCGAGTGGGCTGTTCAGCACCCCGCCGCCCGCGGCATCGGCTTCGGTGCCACTAAGTTCCAGGCCGTTAGAGATCTCGAGTCGCAGGTCGGCAAGCTTTCGATCAGGTAATCAACTCAAATCATGTTGAGCGCGTTGAGGGCGCGCTCTTCCTTTATATCTTAACAAACGTTAACGTTAAACTTTCTTGACCTCCGACAAAAAAAGACTTGACATTATCTGGACCTGTGCTACAATACATTATGGAAAACGGAGGAAAGAACATGACCGACGAAACGAGCACACCCGAAACCGAAAACGAGCTGGCGCTGCCTGACTTCTTGGACCGAGCCAGCCCGGAAGTCATTGCGATTGTCGAAGCTGGGCGTAAGCTGACGCTGGAAGAGCGTAAGAATGAGCTTGCCAGGGCTACCGCGCCCGCAACTGCGCCCGCAACTGTCAGGTGCAATCCCAAGCCTGGGTCGGCGAATGCAATGGCTGCGAAGTCCAAACAGACCATTACGAAACCAGCCAAGGCGATCAACGTTCCGAAGCCTAAGGTTGTTGCCGGCAAGAAGTCCGATGCTGAAATGATCGCGCTGATCAAGGAGCATCGCGAAGCTGCTGGTGGAACCGCTGGCAAGACGCTGAAGGTGCTGCGCGGTATGGACATCTCTTGCTCGCAGGAGCGTTTCAAGAAGCTGTATGCTGCGGCCGCGTAATGTCCGGCAAAGACTGCGCCATTGATCTGCTCGAGCTATATCCACGCTTCTGTGGATTAGCCGAGCGGGTCAAGCAGATGGATGAGGGCGATGAGAAAGAACGCGCTGAGGCCATTCTAGCCGGTGCTGCTAGTATCTATCATATCCTGTTAATCTGGAGGAAGACGACATGACCGATTCAGCACAGGAGAACTTAAACTCCAAAAGACTTGCTCGCAACATCCGCCATCGTCTTGCTGACATGCTCGGCAGTCAGTGGACAGGCATACTGGATGCTGCTATGGACAAGATGCTGTTGGACGAGATCGAACAGTTCAGCATCATCCAGATCCCAATCAAAGACGATGACGATGATGTCAGCTGCATCGACGTCGGAAACGACGGCACAACTGATTGGCCGTTACGCCCACGCGGTCTGTTGACCAAGCTTACGCGAGAGGAGCGTGACGAGGATGGCGATCCCTATCTTAAAGGAATCATGGAAAAGGATTGACCGATCCAGAATCCATGCTACACTAACACGTTCGAACCCGCGGTGGGGGCGGCCGGGCCGTGTCATAAGCCGCCGCCCCCAAATACCCAATGGAGTGAGATAGATGACCAGGTTTCAGGTTGTTGAATCAAGTCTGCACGAGCCCACGAAAGGCACCGTCGTCGCGACGTTTGACACGCGCAAGGAAGCCGACGATTACGTGAGCGAGAATGATGACGATAGCCTCTACGCTGGTTACGGTCTTTTCGTTCAGCCAACATCAGACAAATAGGAGGCGGCGATGATTGAGATTTATGCAGGCAGCTTGAAGACAGGAAATGTCAGCTCTTCAAGTATGTACACGAAGACAGAGCTCAAGGACATTTTTGGCAAAGATGATGCTGCCAAGCTTCTTGAAGGAATACGTATCCACAATGAGAAGCTGAAGCTGTTTTGGCAGTTAGCAACGGCATTCGATAAGGACAAATAGGAGGCGAACATGGCCTACAAAGTTATTTTCACATCGCCGGACGGTAGCACGTCGCCAAACAGTAGTAGGATTGTCGAGGAAACTATTCTCGACTCCGTCCCCAATATCGGCGACGACATCACGATAACACATTACGATTTGGAGGGCGAGCCCACTGACAAGGTGGACACTTATCCAGTTCTTGGTCGAAGGTGGGCCTACGACAAACACGACAGGGTCACCGGTCACATGCTCGACTCTCAGATGCATCTCGTCACAGTTTATGTTGAGCTTGGACTGTCCATGGCGAAGGGTTTGTGATGGTTGACAAAGTATCAAGTTGGGTAGCGCCCGGCATTCAAGTAGACAAGCTCGACGCTCTAGAGACTCGCGACGAGAAGCTGAAGCTTATCTACGAGTGGGTCAAAATCGATCACATCAATCTGGCACAATTCAAGGCTCTGATCATAGACATTGTGTATGGCGAGGACGATTGAGCTTTCTTTTTATCCTTAACAAATCGTTAACGTTAATAGCTGTTAAGGATAGAAAACGCTCGACATTATTTGGACCTGTGCTATTATTAGGGCAGAACAAAGGAGCACGAGAGCCATGACTGACAAGACATTCCGTGAGATGACAGATCGTGAGATTGAGGTGGCCTTCAGAAAGCTAGCCATTGGCTGTCAATATTGTAACGATCCGAAAGCGGAGTTCACAAGGCTGGTCAAAGAGAACTTTGACTGTCCGTATACTGTAGCCATTCATTACTCGAACCCTAATGGCGCCGGACAACGGATGTGGATGGGTATGGTTGGTTCGCCGTCAACAGGCAAGACAATCAATTTCTGAGGAGCACGAGAGCCATGACGAACACGACAATCGCAAGCACAATCTACGGACAGATACACGCCTTAGACGGAATGGCGTGGTATGCCTGGGGTTCAAAGAACCCAGTCGCACTCGAGGATGGCCTACAGTTTGACGTCAATGGCCTTGTGTTTAAGGGCAAGGTCATCATCAAGCTGAACGGTGCGGATCTCTACGACATTACGTTCGGTCGCGTGAACCGCAAGTCGTTTGAGCTTGAGGTTCAGAAGTGTATCGCCTTCGGCCTTGTGGACCCCAACCCGTCTAACTTCGATGTCAAGGAGACTGCTGAGGGCGTCTACTGCGATCAGCTTGTCGAGATCCTGGATCATTATATCGAAGGCAAGTGATACAAAAAGACTTGACCGGTCCAAATTGTGTGCTATACTAAGAGCATGGACAAAGGAGCAAAGAACATGGAACGCAACGAAGCCACGCTCATCGCAGCTATCGAGCGCACCTACTTCCCGCATCTTGTGCAGGATTACGCTGGATGGGCAAGTTCTGGTGTCATCGGATCTGACATGACCCGGGAGTTTGCCGAGGGCCTGTCGTTCAAGAAAGGCCGCAACTACATCAAGATCATCTCTTCGCGCAACGGTGGCAACAAGACCGTCCATTCGTTTATCGTCCTCAAGCCCACCAAAGGCTTCGAGATCGGCGATATTCTGAAGGCGGCAGGCTGGAATGCGCCTGCGACCAACTTCAAGCGCGGCAACGTCTTTGAGCTGTGGTCACTGGCCGCTATCCGCTGGACCGGCTGCTAAACATGGACCGGCAACTGAGAAAGATTGCTACTGCGACACGGGCAGAGATGGAGAGCTTTGCCCGTAAGCACACCGGCGTGGGCTATGGAGGAAGTGACATCGATTTAAGTTGCTACTGCGCGATCGCCTCCTACTTCCTTGTCATGATGGGCAGAAAGTTTGGTTATAATCTGTCGCTTGTCGAGGGCGCCGCTTTCGATGGGTCTGGCGATGAATTTGAATACTCCAACGATGAGTTCGCTGACTATGACATCAATCATTGTTGGGTTGAGTACAACGGCAAAATCATTGATCTGTCTGCCAAACAATTCGATCCCAGTTTAAAGAAAGTCCACGTTGTTGGCGTTGGCGACAACGAATATTGGCCGATAAATCGCAACAATGCGGTGCGAAAAGATTTCAAAGTAAATTGGCCGAACGAGCAGTCGCCATATACCTATATCAAAGAGTTAAGAGAGCGTGCGAATACGTTAAGCATAAAAATTGCTGCTTGACCGGTTCAGAAAGTGTGCTATACTAAGAGCATAGACAAGGAGGAAACGTCATGCCGAGCAAGAAGACAGTTTTTACAGCAATCGCCAAGCACATTGAACTGGCGAACAAACATCACGGCTGGGAAGATTTTTCCTCGACACGCCTCTACACCCATCATATTTCTTCGGCGGATGCGCTTCTGCGTCTGATGGAGAAAGAGGTCGTCGGCAAGCCCCGTGTTGCTATGAGCCTAAGAGGCCTGACTAAGCGTCTGGCTTCCCTAGGAGGCTAACATGCAGATCAGTACAAGCCTATTCAGTTACCACAGCGCCGCGCGCGAATTCACCGCCTGTGCCTCTACTCTGCACGGCCAGTTTGACGGCCGCAGCTTTGACGGCCGCAGCTTTGAGCTTGTCAGTCAACGCACGGGCAAGGCGGTTGAGATGTTGTTGAGATGCGTCCACCACGATGGCGAGGGCGACCTGACGCATTGGGAGTTCCTTCCCGTCGAATGCAACGCCTTTCACAATCTGATCGTCTTCAACGATTAAGTCGAGCGCGCAAGGCCGGTTTAAGCATGGTCCGCGCCCTTCTTTTTCATCGTCAACAAAGATTAACGTTAACAAAATTTAATCCAGGAAGTTCTTGCCTTTCTTCTAGAGCGTGCTATACTATATACAGCAACAAGGAGAACGTGAAATGGGCTACCAGACAGAGTTTGAGGGCAGGATTGAGATTGAGCCTGCGCTTAACGCGGAAGAGATCGCTTACTTGAATAAGTTCGCCGAGACACGCCACATGGATCGCGAGCGCGGCCCATATTTTGTGGATGGCACCTACGGCGGAGGCGACGAATCGGACGTGCATAGCTACAACAAACCGCATTCCAGTCAGCCCGGCCTGTGGTGCAAATGGGCGCCCACGGAAGATGGAACTGCGCTGGAGTGGAACGAGCACGAAAAGTTCTACGATTCTGCAGAGTGGATGCAGTATCTTATGGACCACTTCGTCGGCTCTACGCCCGCAGCTAAAGCTGAGCTGCCGTTTTTGCAAGGGCACGTTTGCAACGGCACCATTTCAGCCCTGGGCGAAGAGCCCAGCGATGCATGGTTGCTGATCGTCAAAGACAACCAGGTGTTCATACAAGACCTAGTCCACACAGCCTCTGGAGATCCTGTGCCCGTTGCCACGAGCATTGCAAAAGCACTTTCCGCGCCGCCAAAGCAGCTTACCGCACCAGTGGACGAGAGCTAATGACCTTCCACGAAATCATCCACGACCTAGCGATGTCCAACCATTTCATCTGGGCTCTTCTCTGCACTATTGCCCTTCTTGCGGGTTTTGCCGCCGGCGGGATTTACATACAAGAATTTCATCCCGATTGTAATCAGACTTAGAAAAGACTCGACAAAAATCAAAAGCGTTGCTATACTAATAATGCAGACGTGAAAACGGTTAGCGTTAGCGATCAAGTAGCCTCTGCGGTGACCGAAAGGCACAGGAAACAACGATCATATAGAGTGTAAGATTGGGATAGGGCCTGCGATTTGAGTGGGCCTTGTCTCTTTTCGTATCACTCTTTGCTAACGTTAATCTTTAATAACTATACTGATAAAATGCTTGACAAACGCTCTGGATGTGTTATCATGGACATCGTATTAACCGAGACAGTTGGTGAACATGTTAAATCATGACAGCAAATCGCGATCCATTCTAAAAACGATGACGTGGAGGACTGTTGCCTCTCTCGACACGTTCGGTATTGCTTGGTGGGTTACAGGCAGCCCGTGGGCAGGTGCTTCTATCGCTGGCATTGAGGTTGTAACAAAGATCATATTTTACTACCTGCACGAGCGCGCCTGGTCGCACGCAACTGTCGGAGCATTGTCTCACCCAAAAGTAGAAGACGAAACACTGTCAGATTTTGCGCGGCACCATCAGCCACACTTTAAACACCGCAAATAATACTTGACCAACCCTAGTTTTGTGCTATTATAAAGCACAACAAAACAGGAGCGAGCAATGACTAAGCCTGATTTTATTATTGAGAACAGCGGCGACGGCATCAAAGTGACGGTGAACACGCTTCCCGCTGCCCGCTTCATCAAATACGATTGGGGTGATGCTGGACCGCTCGACGACATATTGGGCAGCGTATGTGGCTTTCGCGAGAAATATGTCAGAGCATTGAAAGCCGACGCAGCTCACCTAGTCATCGACGATCGGAGATAAAAACAATGCGAATTGACATTACAAAAGAGCGCAAGCTGCAGGTGCTTAGTTGGAACAGCGTTACAGCTTACAAAAAGCTGAGCGCGAAAGCTATTGCGCTGTTGAAGGCGATTGCAGACGGCAACGAGCTATCGCGCCCAGACTTGTTTAGGGCTGCTGGCTACGAGGCAAATAGACGCACAAGCGGCGGACAGCCAAAAACGGACTTGTCGGATTACAGGTTGTTTGCAACAGGCTTGCTGGACATGCGCGCGACTGGCGTAAAGGGCAAGCTGGGCTGGAACGGTGTGCAGACTTACTGGACGATTAATGACGCGGGCATTGCTGCATTAGCTGCCCAGTCTGACATCAATGAGATGTGGAAGCACATCTGGATTTAAAGGAGGCGAAAATGAGTCATTCACATCTAAACGAAGGCGACAGCTTTACCCTTACTCATTCTGGTACCGACAAGACCGAGGCCTATTTTTTCGGTCGGCGGCTCGGCCGACAGGTTTCGATGGAGATGGACGCTACGTTTTGCCATATCCTCAAGCATCTTGGAGTCAGCATGGACATCTGCGACGGTGATTTAGTGAAAGAACACACCGAGCGTCTTCAAGCTCTCGAAGAAGAGATGAGCGTGCTTATCGTCGATATTTGTCAGCAAAAAACAGCTTGACCGGTCCAAGTTCTGTGCTACAATAGGCGCGGAACAACGAGAGGACTAGACATGCGTAAGCTCATCGCGCGTTTCAATTACTGGCTGGCGTACGGCGACGGCAAGACGCCTCTCTATCTCACAGGAAAGGGAAGAGGATAATCGACATTAGGCCAGGCACAATGTCAGACATGGTAAAGGCTGCTTTTGCTAACAAGCAACGCTTTCCTACTTCACCCGAGGACCTCAAGATTGTGGACGAGGTGCTCAAGCTCCTGGGTATCAATGCGACCTGGGACGGCGCCGCTGAATGCTACAAGCTGGAAAACGAGGATCAACTGGTTCAGACAGTGCGCTGTAATACGTATGTAACAAATGGAGAATCGAAATGAGGATCACCTACGAACTAAGCAGGTTTTTCGGCACGGCCAATGAATTCGATAAGACTGCGGTCTTGCTCGAGATCTGCAATCGCGATCCGTCCCTCCTACTCGACTGTGTTCATACTGCGACTACGCCGTCGTGGCAGAAGGAAGCGGAAGACCTGCTGCGCGCACAGAAGAAGATCAACGCGATCAAACTCTGGCGCGCCAAGACGGGTATGACTCTCAAGGACGCCAAGGACGCTGTCGAAGCCCTACAGAGGAAACTAGGACTATGATTTCCGATAGGGAACAGTCAAGACCACCAGAGGCAATTACCAAGCGGGATCTCAAACGCAACACGAAGCTCCTCGAGCACGTGATTCAGAAGATCCACGATCCGAAGCTGCTCAGCGACATCAACCTGACTATCGAAACCCAGATCCGCTTCAACTACGAAGGTGTCCGCTTCATCGTCTATCACAGCGGTCACGTTACGATAGCTGAAACGGCTGTGGAGATCGGCGGCAGTATCGAAGCCCAGATCATGGAGGATCTCCTAGACATCAAAGGAAAAGGCATCAATGGCTGACAAGAAAACATTAGTAGAGGAAGTCGACGCTGAACTTAACAACGACCCCGACGGTTGGGACATCGCCTACAAGTTTACAATAATATTTTTATGTTGTCTATTCCTCGTTGCCGGACTTAAAGTTAATGGAGTCGTTGGATCTCCACTATTCGGTGTCTCCGCGTTCTTTGGTCTCTGTTGGTTGGGTCGTTGGAAATAAGACTTGACCGGTCCAAATAGTATGCTATTATAAGAGCATGGAAAACGCAATCAAACTCACCATCGAAGTCGTTGCTCGTATGGGCTGCCGTAAAGTGTCCTATAATGTTAGGGATATAGAACGGGCGCTGCTGCAGGTGGGCCTAACACCCGTCCGTAACACTTATGATGGCAATAGCGTCGGCGCCCTTTTTACTGCGGAACAAGTCTACAGCAACAAAGCGGACACCATAGCCGCCCGTAAGCGGATTGAAGTTGCGCTCAAACGTGTGCATCGACATGTAGGGTACATGTTTAGTTTTGAGGAGGTAGAGAGGAAGGACAAGGACAATGTGGCCTAACGTAGGAGACAAAATAGCCATCTTAGATGGCTTTGGAAACTTTCTAGGGTTTGGTATCGTCTTCGGTCACGGCGATGATGACCTATTGTTCACTATCAAGACAGTGCATTTCACCCCCGGGCGCATCCGTTATTGGATTAAAAACTGGCGCCAGCATATCAAACACTGTGATCATCCTAGCTATAATTGGGAGACAGTTGTAGACAATCACGATGATGGCGATTCATTTGGTCTAACTGTCTCCAAGAATTTCAACAGTATATAGGCATCTCACAACCGTAAAAGACTTGACCAACGACGGTTTTCTCGGTTTCCAGGAAAAACCTACCAAATCCACATAACCCTACATGTCGGATCTGCAAATCCTACATAGTCCTACATGTCGGATCTGCATAACCTATATTGGAAGGTTTCTAAAGTCATCCAAATCTTAACGTTAATATCTATTAAGCAAAGCAAAAAGCGCGCACCACAATCTGCAATGCGCGCTAAATGCTTACTTGCTTTCGTGTGCTTTTATTGCGTCAAAGTCAACGCCCGTGTTTTCAGCTACAACTTGCATCGCGTAAAGCTCAAACTCCTGCGTTTCAGCAACCGCGCGCAAATTGCCCTCAAACTTGTCCAAGTCGTTGTAGCCGTTGTGCCCAACAAACTCAAAAAAGCCCTCCATAATGCTGCCGCCCTCGCCCCCGTCGTCGTAGTAGTTGTGCAGCGTGCCAATCGCACAGTGCAGCGCAATTGCGTCAACGTCAACGTCCGCGCCTTCACTTTGCACTAAGCCGCGCACTATGTCGTGCATGTCCGCGTCGTAGCAGCTACACGTAAGCTCGTGCAACTCATCGTCGTACTGCGTAATAAACTTCTGCGTAGCGTTTTGCATTTGTTAACTCCGTGTGTTGCTGTAAAAACATAATAGCATAAAACGCAAAATACGCAAGCACTTTTTGCACCTGCTAAGCCAAATTAACGTTAACAAAAGAAAAAGGTTGACCAGTCTTATTTTTGTGTTACACTAAGGCATAACAAAGGAACAGGAGCGAAGCAATGGCTAGAACAGCTATCAGCCCACTTTTGGATGAGATTTTTGAAGGCCGCACGTTTGAGGTGTACTCCATCGCAGGCGGCAGCCCAATCACAAAGCCAGCGACCTTCGGCGAAACTATGGACGCCTTAGAGCGGATAGTTGAGACGAGCGGCGCCGGCAACGGAGTGGACATTCGGGAAATAAAGTGATTGACCGGTCCAAATAGTATGCTATTATAAGGCATAACAAAGGAACAGGAGCAGACGATGAAAAACATTACACTGAGCGACGAGGAACAGCAAGAGTTGATCGACGCGCTCGAGCAGTGGATTAATAATGCGCGCGACGACGCAGAGGACGATGACTTTTACTTCGGGCCCAAGAGCGCACGGATGACGGCGCTGATGAAACGCCTCGAAGCACTATAAAAGACTTGACCACCTGTGCTTCTGTGCTACACTAAAGCATAACAAAGGAACAGGAGCAAGAGACGTGGAAAAGTTAACCCTCGCACAGATGCCGGATAGCTGGATCTATTTCAGACTGTCAAACATTACCGAGACCATTGAGCGGGCTGTTGGCTCAGTACACGGCGTCCTCGACAAAGCAATCATCGCTAAGCGTGACGAATACGGGACCGAAGCTCTCCGCAGATTGCAGCAATAAAAGACTTGACCGGTCCAATAAGTGTGCTACACTAAGACAGTAGAACACACAAGGAACGAGAACGATGAACATGCAAGAAATTCTTAACGGCCTCGACACCCTCCTTGAGGATCGTGCGACCGGCGATTTCGTTACAGACAATTACGCAGTGGTTGTTGCCGGCACCAGCGTCCGCAACGGCGCACTGTATGTCACAGTCGCAGGCAACGACGGCACGGTTAAGCACTTCCGCCTCACTGAGGTATAAGCAGATGACCGTCCAGGAATGCGTCGACAGTTGGATCAACGGCAACCTAAGCACAGTGATCGACTACATCATCAACCTACCCACTAACGCGGAAGTTGCCTACTATGCTACTGCCGTCGGCAAAGAACTCTACGGGAGCAACGACTGGCACACGTTCTTAAACATGCTCTCCGCTCGCATGTAACTATAAAAAGACTTGACCAGCTGTGTTTCTGTGCTACACTAAAATACAACAAAGGAACAGGAGCACAGCACATGCTACAACGTATCCACAACATCCTCGCCTGGATCACTATCAACAACAGCACAGAGCTATCCATCTACGCTCTTAAGCTACAGACTGTCCTAACTAACCGTTGGCCGCACCTTAACAAATCCAGTTCAGACTATCGCACGGGCCTTCGCATATATGAGAGTGTCTTTGGACCTTTGTACCTTAACAAGCCCAGCGTAAGCACGTACATGGAGGAGTCCGGAGCCCACAGTCAGACGCTAGTCAACGGAGAGCCCATCAAGTAACGTTTGGTTGCACAACTTGAGTCGAGCGCGGGTGATGACGCGCTCCTTCTTTTTGTTATGAAAAGAAATTAAAGTTAACAAAAATAAGTCTTGACCTGCTGCTGCTGTGTGCTATAATGCTTACAACAAACAAGCACTGGAGCACACGCTATGTATATCATCCACCCAATGCTGCACGACGAGAGGAAACTGTTTCATGTTTCTTCACACGTTGTTGGCTCCAAGAACGTCGGTGCTGCTATCAATGCAAGCAAAGCCAAATACATTTACAACAATCTGTGCGCTGGCATACGCAGCAAGAACGAGCGTGGCTTAACTGCTGGGCTCGCTATCGCATTCGTTAACACCGACTACACGGGTTGGACCGATGTGCATGAGCCCAAGCAATACAACAGTAGAGACGAGGCTGCTACTGCTAAAGCTATAGCAATAGCTAAGTATGAGCGGCTTGGCTACACTAACGTTGGAGTACGTAACCACGTTAGTAGCAATAGAGGCACAGGTGATGGAGGTGTGCGTTGGACTAAGAAGTTCCCTAGCTCCATGACGCAGGCTAAGATCTATAGTAAGATCGACTGGATCAATACTAGCCTACAGTTGGACATACCTGCTAGGGTCAAGTATATGGCCTACGGTATACTAGCTGGGTGCAGTACAGACCGTGCTAACGCTGCTAAGTACGGCTTCTTTACTGACATAGACAACATGGCAACGTTGTTAATGTTTGTGAGAAAAGCAATGGGTTTGAAATAAAAATTTGTTGTGAAAGGTTTTTATTTTGTTGTGAAAAGAAATTAACATTAACAAAAATAAATTTTGCTATGAACATAAATTAACGTTAACAAAACCTTAACCGCATACCCAAAATACCCCACTCCGGTGTAGTGTTTTTCACGATTTCGAGAAAGTATTACTTCTCTCGCGCGCACAATACGGACCAATTTTTTTCCTAATACCAAATCCGCTCATTCAAATCCTATATGGATTTTCTCATAAAAATGTGGTATTGTAGCTAATGTAGAAAAATTTTCTGCTATAAATTTTTCGTGGTATAGGATTGTTGAAAATGACATTTAACACCAGCTTTATTGAACTAATGCACCCCAATATAAGACATTTGCAATGGCTTTATAAAATGGGATTTATGGAAACATATATAATATTACATAGAGGAATATTATGAGGAGTATTATAATGTATCTGGTCTTCACCAAACTTAAAAATCCTAGTGTGAGGCATAGCTTTTGGCTTCGTTTAATGGGGCTTTATGAAACACAAAGGATGTTATCTTCAACATTGCAGACCAGGATACTTAAAGAATGAACACTTTAATATTTTTCGCTGGCATGATTGCTTTAATATGTCTACCAGTATGTGTTGCGGCCTTTATATTCCGGCGCCAACACGAACATCAAGCAATCGACTATAAAGAACGAAGGGAAGAAGAAAAACATTACCAATGGCTGGAAAGTATGGGATTAAAAGAAACATCATTTTTCTTTAGTGCTTACGGAATAAGATTATTATCAATATGGAGCATTAGGATTACAGCATCCAAGATATTAAAATGATAGATGATACACATCGACAGTTTCATTGGTTAAGATTTATAGGATTAAAAGAAACAGCGAGATACTTTAACGCTTATGGACACTTGATTAGGATTTGTGGGTTATATGAAGATGATTGGCATGGGATATTCAAATGAAGACGAACAACTATACAAAGAACGCAATAACATATATGCTGCTTTGTATTGTAGCGGTTTACATGAAACCGCTGATATGTTTTGGACAGCTTGGAGAATATGTTATAAACAAAGTAGAAATACTACCTATAGGGATAAGGATAGTTAAATCATGAACAGATACAAGTATACTAAAAAAGAAGCAATAGAGGTTGATAAACGTAATTTTAGATATAATGTATTACGTCATGTTGGCTTACATGAGACTGCTGATATATTTTGGGATGTTTGGCATTTACTATATAAACCAGAAAACAAATATTTTAGGATATTTAAAAGGATGTTAAATTTATGATAACTATTACTGGTACTCTTTTTGACGTATTAGGCTGCCTAGCGTTTGTGGCAATTTATATAACTGTTTTTTGCACTTGGCAAGAACATAAAAAAGAACTATGGAATATCGAACGTAAAGAAAAATTGAAAGCTCAAAGCCATAGTTTATGGTTGGGTTTAATAGGATTAGAAGAGACACAATACTATTTTAATAGTCATGGGTTAGATACATTAGGACTTTGGGAACTTTGGGGACGTAATAGACGTAATATCTGGAAATAAAATGGATATAATATTAGCCATAGTAGTAATAGTCGGCGGCATAGTAGGATTAATTATGCTACGACGTCGTGATATAAAACGCTATAATAAACACGAAGCCTTTAATGAAACAATGGAAAATATTAGATGTTATGATCAATTGAGGTGTATGGGATTAATCGAAACTGCTTATTTGTTTACTAAGTATGGTTCAAAAATATACATGTCTGACAAGAAGAACCTTGATAGATGGTTTGTATAAAATGGATATAATAGCGATATCAGTAACAATAGCTGTTATAATAAACTCTTATATTTTATATAAGATACTACAAAGCTATTTAAAAGTAAAACGAATGGAAAATTCGCTTAAGAGCAGAGAACATTATGAATGGTTAAGTAGCATGGGATTGATTGAAACATCAATAAAGTTTAACGAATGGGGTCAACGAGTAGAAAAACAATCTAAAATATATGGTTTACATAGTAGCACTATAGGAATGTGGGTATGATCAATAACCAAAAAACCTTAACTAAAATGTTTCTTGACTCACAGTATATAATATGGCTTTTAGAAATGGGCTATAGAGAAACATATTATATAATGCGGATTAGTATGGACATTTAATATGAATGATAAACAAGAAATCTTAGAAGAGTATTTTAAAGTTATGAATTATAGCGCCTGGCTTTATAAAATGGGACTTCAAGAAACACATGGAATATTATATTCTAGAATATGGAACATGGTTTAAAAATAATGGATGAAAGATACCTTAATAAATTGCTTAGTCAAAGGATTTGGCTTTATAAAATGGGACTCCGTGAAACACACAACATACTTTGGTTTCTAGCATATGGACGTAGTTATGAAAGCTTCAAAAAAAATAAATGATAAAGAAAAAACCTTAGCTGATTTAATTGAAACTATGATTCATAGACATTGGCTTATACAAATGGGCTTAATAGAAACACATGATATACTGTTGGCTGGTAGTGATTTTATATACGGCTAATATTTGAATAATAAGCTACTTAGTTTCAATAGCTTATTTTGATACATTTAGTTTCAACCACAAAATACGGTCATAGTACGAAGAAGGGTAGACGGAGGAAAAAGCCAATGGAAATATTTGAAATAATCAATAATATAATTATAGCTATTGCGCTAGGCTTCGCACTGTTCTCAATTAAAGATCTTTGGAAAACTAGTAAGGAAGCCAAAAGATTATCTGTTATAACTAGAAGTATGCTAAAGCACCGTTGGTTAGTGAAAATGGGCATGGTAGAACAGGCCAAGCATTTTAATGCTTTTGGATTAAGGTTCAACAATCATAATCCGTTTGTATGGTATTAGAATATGGTATTTGGTATTGTTATGTTATTAATGTTAAGTGTGTCTATCTGTTTCTGTTATTGGTTTATAAGACAGATCACTAGACTTGGTTATAGTGCTGGACATGCACAATGGTTATGGGATAGTGGTTTACAAGAAAGTGCTCGTATTGTAAATCCGTATCTTATTAGTTGGATAGGATTTTGATATGTTTATAGTAATATTATATACTACGATATCTTTTATACTGGTATTATTTTTTCTTATAGTACCATATTTTGTTCCTCTGTCTATTGTGATGAGAGTGTTTATGATATTTTTGACAGCATTTTGTTCTTGCGGGCTAGGATATTGGTTAGCGGAACTTATACACAAATGGAAGAATAAAATAAAAGCACGTCACCAGAAACGATTTTATTGGTATCGCGACATGGGTTTATTTGAAAGTGCTTATTTAGTAGAGCCGAAGCTTGCTAAGCATCATAGGTTTTGGCAGTGGTGTGGAGTGAGGAAGTAATGGATATATTATTTGGAATAGCGGTGCTTCTTGTATTAATTGTCTTGGTGCTGTTTGTCTATTCAGTTTTTCAGGATATGTTTGAAATCTTTATTTCTCCTATAATAAATAACCGATTAGATAAGCGTATTAGTGTATTATATCAAATGGGGTTATATGAGAGTGCTAAGATCATAAAGTTACAGTTTCGACATTCTTGGTGGGATTTGATACGATGATGAAAAATTTTATGCCTTCTATAATAGCTATGATGGCCTATTTAATAATAGTGTCGATGTTCTCTTTGTTGTTATTACATTTTTCTAGTCCGTATGATTTCTTTTTGTATATAGGTATGATGGTTATAATATATGTTATTTGTTATAGTATCGGATATGGATTAATATATGCTGTGACAAGAATAGTAGATGGAATAAAAAAACGTCGTTACAAAAGATTTATATGGTATTATAATATGGGTCTAATTGAAAGTGTTCTATTAGTTGAACCGAAATATGCTAGGAACTATAGCAAGAACTATTGGATGAGATTTTTTAAATGAACGTTGCTCTGCTACTATTTGTTGGAGGGTTTATGATTTTAATCCCTATAATGTATTTTGGTGCCCTCTGGCATTCGCAGATTATATACAAAATACAAATGAAAGAATTGAATCGTCGTGATTGGCTTAGTACAATAGGATTACATGAAACTGCTCTACTTAAACGGAAGCGATTTTTGAAATGAATGAATTCTTAGCTATATTAAGTGTCTTATCGTTAGCGGCTGCTGTGTATACGGCGCTTTCGCTTATAAAAGATGGCTATAATGCTTTTATTCGTTTTAAGAATAGACGTATTAATAAACGTATTGAAATATTATATCGTGTAGGAATGTTTGAGAGTGCTTATATTTCACAGACTCCGCTTTTAAAATATTATCGGAGATAGGAAAATGAAAACTGTTGTTTTTTTAACGATTACAATAGCCGCTAGTATTATCTATGCTTTTGTGGAATATTCAATAGCGGTAGAATATCCGATAGCTTTTGGTGCATTGTTTATATTTCTTGCTTTTTGTTATTTAGGATGGGGAGCGTTAGCAATAAAGGTAAACAGACATCATAAACGATCGCAGCGACTTAGTTGGTATAATAAAATGGGTATGTTAGAGAGTGGTTATTTTGTGGAGACGAAACATGCTATAAGATATTGGCGGAATTTAATGAATGAGTTTTTGAAATGAAAACTATTGTTTTTATAGCGTTGATATTATGTATGTCTTGTATATACATTGTTATATGGTGGCCTCTACCGGTAGCATTGGCAGTTACGTATATAATGTTGGCGACATTTTTTATTGTCTTTTGGTTTGTATATGAAATGCCGAAAATAAAACAGAGAAGACAGTATAAAGAATTGGTGCGATATCATTGGTATAATAGAATGGGTTTATTAGAAAGTGCTTACATTTTGGAATCAAATCATGTTACACTATATTGGATTAAATTAATGAATGGTGCTTCTAGATGAAAACTGAAGTAATGCTGCGTTTTAATTGGTATAAAAGAATGGGTTTGCTCGAGAGTGCTTGCATAGTGGAGTTGAAACATGCTATGACACATTGGCAGATGTTTATGAGGAGTATTTCGAAATGAGCATCGAGCTTATTATAGGAATAGTTTTTATACTCGGTGTAATAGGAATATTTGATATATTTCTAATGAGAAATAGGTATGATCGTGTGGAGAGACGGTGGGATGCATTTAAAAAAATGGGTCTTATGGAAAGTGCCCATATTTTGAAACTTGGACATAAAAAAGAATATTATTATAGAGATTTAGAATGAATATAACAATACTTATTATTGTATCAAGTTTATCGATGATATGTGTTATATTGTCGGTGATATATGAAGTTATATCAAGCTATAGATATAGACGCGCACATAAACAATGGAGCATACTTATACAAATGGGCTTAATAGAAACTGCCTTTATTTTAAAATCTTCGCGGATGAATGGAATATATATTAGGAGAATAAGAAAATGAACATATATGAATTGTTTCTGTTATGTGCGTTGTTTTTCTTTGCATTTATTTCCTTAAAGGAAATGATTAAAGACTTTTTATGTTGGAGGAAGCAGAAAAAATACAGGCTCGCTTACAGGCATTATAACTACTTTATGGCAATAGGTTTGATAGAGAGCGCAGATATAATTAAAATTCAAGCAGGGATTACGTTACCATGGAAATAGATTACTACAGAAGCGATTCGGTAAGGGGAATGCATTGGCTACAAGATGTTGGATTGCTCGAAACTCTTATATTTGTTGCTTGTTCTGAGGATTTTATTTTGAGATATTGTTAATAGGAGAGTATGATGGAAATTATTATTGTTTTAGTATTTTTACTTTTTGTTTTAGTTATTTTCGCAGAAGTCTTAATGTCTCTTCTTGGTGGATTGCTTCTGATAATTATACTTCCGTTTGCAGCAATTTTTGATGGGTTTGAGGCTGCTGAAAAGAAACTTAAAAAAACCAAAGCTAAAAAAACTAAGAAAGTCAAAGAAGATCCACGCGATGGATCTACTGTTACTCGGGTATCTAAGGCTGATCTCCGTGATAAACCTGTTCATAGACCTACTGTTTGGAGACAAAAACGATGATGGGGATTAATACGAGAGAAATTTTCAATAATGTAAGATGGCGAAGATGGCTGTGGGATATGGGACTGAAAGAAACCTATGAGATTCTTTTAATAAAGTATGGTAAGAGGATACTTTAATGGAAATAGATGGCGGTAAAATGTTTCAGGATTTAAGACGGCGAATGTGGCTGCAGGCGATGGGACTACATGAAACTCATATGTTTACTTTGACGGGTCATTTTATTAAAATTTGGCCGTTTTCGGGATGAATAAATGATATGGATACAATCTTAGAGAAATGGTGGAAGGAATTAAATTGGTATCGTCGTTTAGGATTATGGGAGACCCGCTTGTTTGTCACTAAGTTTCATCCGTCTAAAACCAAAAGAGATTGAAATGGAAATAGGTAACAACGAAGATTATAATTGGAGAGAAAGGAATTGGTTACAAAAAATGGGGCTGCATGAGACTTTTATGTTTACTGCGCTGTTTCCATTATTACATAATGATTTAATGAGTAAATGAAAATATCAGAAGACGAAGAACGGAAAAAAACACATTGGCTACGTGACATGGGATTACACGAGACTTGTCATTTTATTTCTTCTGACTATCATGTTGTGTTTTATTTTTTAATAGGTAGACGATAATGGATAAAGATATTGGGTCGTTGACTTGGTGGCAGAAAGTATATTGGTATCGTGATATGGGATTGAAAGAAACCTATGAGTTTCTTTTTCAGCAATATCCCGGGATCAATATAAAGTCTTCTCTTTCTCCTACGTGGAATTTA
>SDBV01002606.1_pt1 | contig 26880 bp, 25 predicted proteins | sample 2277081 | NCBI WGS metagenome assembly SDBV01 (sample SAMN10402039, study PRJNA504765) | marine sediment metagenome | isolation source: marine sediment core GS10_PC15, 223 cmbsf | place: Arctic Ocean: Southern Knipovich Ridge | collected 2010 | reverse complement strand
TGATGAAAATTACATTCATAAAACCCTCCTGCTAAGATCGCGCTTCCTGATCGGCCTTGGCCCGCGCGTCTACCTCCAACGGGTCCAGCAATTCGCGCAGGCGGCCGTCGTACGGTATTCCGTTGTCCCAGTACCCGATTCTGTGGACGTACTGACCGATGGCCAGAGAGGCCCGGGCGGGGATACAGATGGGGCAGTTCGTGTAGGCATTGGCGAACCGGGTCCCCGCCGCGGCCAGACGGTCCGGATTGGGGGTTTGCACTACGGGATGTCCGTAGCACCCGGAAAGACCGCGATTGTGCTGATCCGAAAAAATAAAAAGTAAATCGGTGGGTTTCATCTCGTCTCCCGAAATTCGTGGAGCACCCCGAGTTTCCGGCTCCACAGGGCAGCCGGTCAGCTCCGCGCCGCCCGATCGAGATAAGTCAACAGTGTAATCAGCGCTACGCGGCAGGAACTCTCTAGCTGCGCGAGGCGCACGACCTCGACATCGGCGTGGGCCGTGCCGCTATCGAAAGACCAGGAGACGGTGGGAACGCTTCCCCACCCGAAGAGCCTGGCCGCGTCGTTGATGCTGCGCGTTCCCTTCAGAGGAAGAGATTGGCCCTGCACGACGGCCGCGGCTTCCTGGAGCGCCTTCACTACGGGCTCGCCGGCCTTCATCTCGAAGGATTCGCCGACCGGCTGCCAGCTTTCACTGACGCTGACATTGGGTGCGCCTGTTTCCTCGATGAAACGGCCGAGCTGCTGCTGTGCCGTCTCCAGCGTGTGGCCGGGATGCCAGCGCCAGGTTCCTTCGAGAAAGCACCGCCTGGGCACCCGGTTGTAGAAATCCCCGTAGTGGAGCTGCCCCACAAACGTCGACTCAGTGCCAAGCAGCGGGTGTCGGTTCTCCGGCCGCTCCAGCACCCGGTTGTGGGCCTCGATGCGACCAGTCAGCGCCAGCGCGCTGCGCAGGAGCTCATCGTCGCGTGCGTCCCGGTGGAGCTCGTGACAAACCTCACCGCTGCGCGTCAACTCCAGGCCCCAGATCGCCATACCGCATCCGGCCGTTACGGCGGCATCCGACGCGCCTTCGGCCACCAGCGCGGCGTCACCCACAATACCGCGATCGATCAATCCGTGCAGGGCCTCACCGAAGCCCAACGGCGCCTCGTGCAGCCCGTACGCAGTGACGAGTACCCGCCCGGGGAAATCACGGCCCGCATCGTGCAGAACGCGCACCACCTCCAGGATGCCGGCCAGACCGTTCTTCATGTCCGAAACTCCCCTGGCGCTGATAGTGCTGTCATCCCGTTCCGGTTCCGGGTGGGGCTTGTCGATGTGATCGAGGTGACCGGCCAGTTGGAACGTGGGGCCCGGGCCGCTGCCGTCGAGCCGGCCGATAACGCTCGGGCTGTCAGGAATGGCCCTGTCGATCTCGACTACGGCGCCGGCGGCCTTCAGCTTTTCCGCAAACAGCTCCGCCATATCCCCTTCGCGTCGGGTGGGGCTGGGAACCCGCACCATGTCCCAGAGATCGTCCGCCATGCGCTCGCGTTTCACCTGGTATTGTATTTTCTGCCATCCTGGATTCATAGGCCGTCAGCCTTCCTGTTGTTTTCGTTGCATCTGAAATTGGTCGCTCGTGGTTTTCCGCAAGCTGCCGGTCAATCTCGGGCCGCGATTTCGCGGGCCTGCTCGAGGGCCGCCTTCAGGCTGCGATCGATGAGGTCCATCATTTCGTCTATGTCGGCCTCGGTGGCGATCAGAGCCGGGCACACGGCGAACCAGGTCGGGTCGACACGCAGGATAACGCCATGCTCGATGGCGGTACGCGCCAGGGCGCGGCCCAACTCGGGAAACGGCTCATTGGTGGCCGTGTCCCGGACCAGCTCGACTCCCAGCAGCACCCCCTTGCCGCGCACCTCGCGAACCACACCGTAGCGGCGCAACCCTTCCAGTTTTTGTCTCAGGTAAGCGCCCAGCTGAACCGCCTTTTCCGCAAGCCCTTTTTCAACGATCTCGTCCACCACGGCCATGCCCACGGCACAGGCCAGCGGATTGCCGGCGTAGGTGTGCCCGTGGGCGAAATGCACGTCCGCTTCGGCCGGACCCCAGAAGGCCTCGCCCATATGCTCGCGTGCAATCATGGCCCCCAGGGGCAACGCGCCGCTGGAAAGGCCCTTGCCGCTGCAGATTATATCAGGCGTGACGCCGAAGGTCTGAGCCGCGAACATACTGCCGGTCTTGGCAAAGCCGGTGATGATTTCGTCGAATATCAACAGCACGTTGTGGCGATCGCAGATTTTGCGCAGAATTTGGAAGTACTCGTCGGTCGGGGTGATCATGCCCCCGGTGTTGCCTATCGGCTCGACGATGATCCCCGCCACGGTGTCCGGGTCCTCATGCTGGATCACGTCCTCGAACATCCGGGCCGCGAACCGGTTGCACTCCTCCCACGACGTGAACAGGTCCCCGTAACGATCGCGATAGTAGTTGGGGGGGAACACCTTCAGAAAGCCGCCCAGGTGGGGCTCGAAGCGGCTCTTGCGCTTGCCCGTGCCGCTCGCGGCCATGCCGCCGAAGGTTCCGCCGTGGTAGCCGTAGTAACGGCTGACGAACTTGTACTTTTCCGGGTGCCCGGACTGCTTGAAGTACTGGCGGGCGAACTTGAGGGCCGCCTCCATGGATTCCGAGCCACCGCTGAAGGCTTTGACGTAATTCAGCTTGCCGGGCGCGACGGACCCGATCTTCTGAACGAAATCCAGCGCCACGTCGGAGATGCCGTGCAGCGGCGGCGCCAAGGTCATTCTGGCCATCTGCTCCTGCATGGCCTGCATAACACGCGGATGGCGGTGGCCGAGTATTGCCACGAAGATCCCGCCGATGCCGTCGAAGTAACGCTTGCCGTCCACGTCCCAGTAGTAGAGCCCTTCGGCCTTCTCGAACACGACGGGCCGCTCGAGGAACTCCGAAGCCTGACGGTAGTCCAGAAACGTGTGCCTGAGTACGTTTTCGAGTCTGTCCCTATCTATCATGAGCGCGCCCGTCTACCTCCTGCCGTCCTGGTGCTGCGGGGGACTGCCCTGCATGCCGTCCTGGTGCTCTGCGGAACCGCCCTGCCTGCCGTCAGAGTGCGTCGACCCACGCGGCAAGCGGCCTATCAGTTGACCCGGTTCTGCACGTTCCCGGAAAGGAAGCCCTTCACGTTTTCGACGGTCGTCTTCATCAATCTCTGCCTGGACTCCAGCGCCGCCCAGGCTATGTGGGGCGTCAGGATGCAGTTCTTGGCTTTCAGAAGCGGGCTGTCGGCGGCGAGCGGCTCTTTCGAAACGACATCGAGGGCCGCCCCGGCGATTCCACCTGAGTTCAACGCGTCGATCAGAGCGGGCTCGTCTATCAGCTGGCCCCTGGCGGCGTTGATCAGAAAGGCGCGCTGTTTCATCACGGCGAGAAGCTGCTTGTTCACCATCTTCTCGTTGTCCTCGGTAAGGGCGCAATTCAAGCTGACTACGTCGGCCTGCCGGAAAGCCTGCTCCACGGTGGCGGCCCACGAGAAGGGGGAGTACTCCGGAGGGTCCCGCTGCACGATGTCCACCGCCAACACCTCCATTCCGAAGGCGTGGGCCAGCTCTCCCACCCGCCGGCCGATGCGTCCGAAGCCTACGATGACCATGACCTTGCCATAGAGCTCCACAAGGGGCGTGTCCCAAAACGAGAAATCCTGCCGTCGTACCCACTCGCCGTTTTTGACGGCCTGACCGTGCAGGCCCACATGATGGCACAGCTCCAGGAGCATGGCAAATACGTACTGGGCTACGGAGTTGGTACCGTAGACGGGCACGTTGCTGACCGGTATGTCCCGCTCACGGGCCGCCTCGGCGTCCACGATGTTGTAGCCTGTGGCCAGAACGCTGATATACTTCAGGCGGGGAAGCTGACTCAGCGTATCCCGGCTGAGAGGAACTTTGTTGGTCAGGATTATATCCGCCTCCCGGCAGCGTTCGAGAATCTGATCGGGGGGCGTACGGTCGTATACGGTGAGCTCCCCGAGCTTTCCTACCTCATCCCACGGATTGTCCCCCGGATTCAGGGTATACCCGTCGGCAACGACGATCTTCACTTTGTCCGCGCTCATGCATTATCCTCCAGCTTGTCTCGGCGCCCTTACTGCTTCAACGAAAGCCCGTTGATCTTTTCGTAAAACAGAGCCAACCCGCCATGATCCTCCTCGGTTTTGCCTTCGGCGATGAGGGACTGCATCATCTCCATGATATTGGAGGCCAGGGGCATAGCCACGTGCAGCTCGCGGCTGGTCTCGAGCGCATTCGTCAGGTCCTTGACGTGCAGCTTCATCTTGAAGCCCGGATCGTAACGGGCTTCGAGCATGCGCGGGGCCTTGTCCACCAGGCACTGGCTTCCCGCCAGGCCGCCCTTGATGGCGTTGAAGATCTTTTCCGGGTCGACGCCGGCCTTTTTCCCAAGCATCAGGCCTTCGGCTACGGCGGCAATGTTTATGGCCACGATTACCTGATTGACCAGCTTGGTGGTTTCGCCGGCCCCGATGTCACCGACCAGAGTCACGCTGCCGCCCATTACGTCCAGCAACGGCTTGCACTCCTGAAATACCGTCTCTTTGCCGCCCACCATGAAGGCCAGGGTGCCGGCCTCGGCCTTTTCCTGACCGCCGCTGACGGGAGCGTCGAGCATCTCCACACCCTTCTTGGCCAGCTCCGCGGCCACTTTCTGCGACACCAGGGGTGCGATGGAGCTCATATCGATCAGTATCTGGCCCTGTTTGCAGGATTCTATCACGCCTCCTTCACCAAGCACGGCCTTTTCCACGTCCGGCGAGTTGGGCAGCATGAGCAGGATGATGTCGTTGTTCTGCGTTACTTCCACGATAGACCCTCCCTGCCCGGCGCCGTGATCGACGACGCGTTTGAGAGCCGCGGCGTCGATATCGTAGGCCGAGACTTCGTATCCGGCGTCGACCAGGTTCCTGGCCATGGGACCGCCCATGATTCCGACGCCGATAAACCCGAGTTTCTTATGCATTTCAGTGACTCCTCTTCTCGATTGATTTTTCTGTTCTGTGCTAGCGTATGTTCCCGCTACTATAGGCATTTCATTCGCATTTGTACAGGCGAGGGGCGGGCGCGGCAGGCGCTCCGGCCGCTTGATTGCAGAGGCGCGGCTGTACCGGGGATCCCCGGAGAGGGAAGTGCCCAGCCGGTGAACAAGGCACCCGCGCCCTACAGGTTTTCGGCAAATTCTGCCTGTTTTGTTCGGCTTTTGCCGTTTTTCGCCAGGGCGGGGCCATGCACATTGGAGAGGGCCCGGCCCTCACAGTTTTCGGCAAATTCCGCCTGTTTTGTTCGGCTTTTGCCATTTTTCGCCGGGCCGGGGCCATGCACATTGGAGAAGGCCCGGCCCTCACGGTTTTCGGCAAATTCCGGCGGTTCTGTTCGGCTTTTGCCGTTTTTCGCCAGGGCGGGGCCATGCACATTGGAGAGGGCCCGGCCCTCACAGTTTTCGGCAAATTCCGCCGCTTCTGTTCGGCTTTTGCCGTTTTTCGCCAGGGCCGGCGTACCTTATCTCTCCGCCCTTTTCTCCGCTCTCCATTTCCTGCTATTATGAGCCGGGAGATTTTATGCAAACAGCCGAACACCCTCTGCTGACGGAAAACTCGGTGGCGGAACGAATCGGCACAGCCTTCACCGACTTCGGGCTCGAGAACAAGCGGTTGCTCGTTATCATACCGGATGGAACCCGTAGCGCCCCGGTGGACCTCTTCTTTCGCCTCTTCTACCGGCTCTATCGCTCCCGCGTGAAGAGCCTGGATTATCTCATCGCCCTGGGCACTCACCAGCCGATGCCGGAGGCAGAGATACTGAAACGGGTGGGCATCAGCGCGGAGCAGAAGCAGAGCTCCTACCCGGACGTCCGCATCATGAATCACCGCTGGGACCGGCCCGATACCTTCGAGACCATAGGCACCCTGAGCAGCCGTGAGATGGGCGAGCTCACCGGGGGATTGATGACGGAAGAGACACCCGTCTCCCTGAACAGGGTCGTCTTCGACTACGACGCTATCCTGATTGTAGGGCCGGTCTTTCCTCACGAGGTGGTCGGCTTTTCCGGCTCCAACAAGTATCTGTTTCCCGGCATCTGCGGTTGGAACTTCATCGAGACCACGCACTGGCTGGCGGCTTTGAGGACAAACCTCGAGACGATCGGTCGGGAGGACACGCCGGTGCGCAGGCTGATCGACCGGGCGGCGGAGCTCGTACGCCTGCCCATCGTGTATTTCAATCTCGTGGTGGACAGCGAGGGACTCAAGGGGCTGTTTACAGGCGATGACAAAAGCGCCTGGCAGGAGGCGGCGCGGCTCTCTTCGCAGCTCAATGTCCGCACCGTGGACCGGCCCTTCACCGAAGTGCTCTCCGTTGCCTCACCCAAGTACGACGACCTGTGGACCGGCGCCAAGGCGATCTACAAGATAGAGCCGGCCGTGGCCGACAGCGGTCACATCGTCGTGTATGCCCCCGGCATATCAGAGATCTCGCTGACGCACAACGCCGTAATCCGGAAGATAGGGCTGCACGTGCGGGATTACTTCCTGGCCGACATGAGCCGCTTCGACGGGGTTTCCCGCACCGCCATGGCCTACTCGACCCTGGTAAAGGGCGACGGGCGGTACGAAAACGGCGTGGAGCATCCCCGTATCCGGGTGACTCTGGCCACGGGTATTCCCGAGGAGATCTGCCGCCGCGTGCATATCAGCTACCGTAACCCGGGTGAGATCGACCCGCGGAACTGGGAAGAGCAGGGCAAGGCGATCGTGCACGATGCCGGCGAGGTGCTCTACCGCACGAGGGAATGACCGAAAGGAGAACGATCGTGGCGCTCAAATTCTCTGCCAATCTGAGCATGCTCTTCACGGAGGTGCCTTTCCTGGACCGCTTCGAGCGAGCCGCCCGGGCCGGTTTCGAGGCGGTGGAGTTCCTGCTCCCCTACGAGTGGCCGTTAGCCGATCTCGAAGTCCGGCTCTCCGATCTGGGACTGACCCTGGCTCTGTTTAATCTACCGCCCGGTGACACCGACAAAGGCGAGTGGGGCCTGCTCAGCGTTCCGGGCCGCGAGCAGGCTTTTCATAGCTGCTTCGAGCAAGCCCTCGAGATTGCCGTCCGGCTGGGCTGCGGGCGCATACACGCCATGTTCGGCAACCGTGTCTCAGAGGTCAGGCCGGAGGCGCAGGTCCGCCGCGCGGTCGAGAACCTGCAGTGGGCGGCAGCGCCGGCGGCTCAGGCCAGTGTGACCCTTCTCGTGGAACCGTTGAATGCCGTCGATTTCCCGGATTTTTTCCTTCATCGAACGGACGAGGTTCTCAGCGTTCTGGACGAAGTAAACAGGGAGAACGTCAAGCTGCAGTACGACGTATACCACGCCCAGATGACCGAGGGTCACCTGATAGCCGCCCTGCAGGCTCACATCGAGCGCATAGGTCACATTCAAATCGCCGACGTGCCCGGGCGTCACGAGCCCGGAACGGGGGAGATCAACTACCCCGCCGTGTTCGCCGCCCTGGAAGAACTGGAATACAACGGTTACATCGGCCTGGAGTATCGTCCTGCCGCGACAACGGAAGAGTCTCTCGCCTGGATGCCGGCGGGCTGCTGATTCCGGCTTCCCAAAAAGAACTATGCCCGACCCGCGGCAAAGACCAGGATATTGAAGCTGAAGGCCTCGGGATTTTTGTACCACCTTCGAACTTCTTCTTTGGCTCGCTCGAGAGTGTCCTGATCCAGGAATCCCGCCTCGACGATTTTTTCGATCCACAAGGCGACCAGCCTTCCGCCGTTGTCTTGCGGCTCCTCGAGCACGAGCAGGTCCCAGGGGCTGGGCTCCATTGTTTCCGCTTCGCGATACTGCACTCGTTCCGCCTTGACACTGATGCGTACATCTTTGAAGCCGGCCCTGGAAAACCATGCCGCGCATTGTCTTCCCCCGAACTCAGCCGACGGCTATTCCACGAGGTACTGAATCGTGCTGCAGGGGAAAACGGACACCCGGCAGCTGTCCGGGTAGCTCTTCGAGAGCTCGGCCACGAGATCGTCCCAGCGCGTGTAGAGCTCCATATCCCACACGAAGCGGTCCCGCAGGTCGAAGCGGTTGACCGTCGGGCAGAACATGACCCGGCGCCGGGGCCGAAAGATATCGTCCAATCGTTTGTTGGGCTTGACCTTGTGGCTGTCCAGCCGCATGCCCCTGCTGCTCAGACTGTGGTATCCCTTACCCTCCGAGCCGGCGGTGGCCAGAACGACCACGCCGCCTTCCTTGACCAGGGGTATATCCGCTTTGGTCCAGAGATTCAGGGCATTCGCACACTGCAGCATATCGGTGTCTTTGGGGAAGGCATTGAAGATGCCGATATCGGCGCCATGCGGGGCTTTGGTGGCGTATACCCGGCGGGCAAGATCGACTGCCGCGCGGTGGGCCTTGACCATGTCGCCGGCGAATACGCCGGTGGTCGTGCCTCTGGAGTTTCCGACGCTGTCGATCACCAGATCCAACCCGACCCGGCGGGCCGTGTCCTCCAGGTCGGCCCTCTGTGTATTGCCCTCGATCATGGCGATGCCGCTCGTGAAACGCCCGGCAAAGGCGGCCCCGTGATTGGCTTCGAGTGTATCGATGCCGCACAGGCCGGGCAGCACGATCTTGCCGCCTCCTCCGAATCCTGCAAGAAGATGGGGGCTGAGAAACCCGATGCCGATCTTGAGATCCGCCTCGGCGTAGAAGCGGTTCACCATTACGGGCGTGCCCAGTTTCGTTTTGCCGCAATCAACCAGGTTTTCGAAGGCGTTGTGGTTGTAGACGGCGAAACGGTCCACGATGGCCTCACCCAGCTTCTTCACCAAATCCTGCCGCGTCATGATGCGGTGGGCGCCGAGGGCCATGATGAAGACAATATCGTCGTCGGCAATCCCGCCTTCGTGCAGTTTCTCCAGAAGATAGGGAATAATACGGGAAGCCTGTGTCGGCCGGGTCAGATCGTCGACGGCGATGGCCACGCTCTTTTTGCCTCTGGCCAGCTCAGGTATGGTCGGCGTATCGATCGGGTGGTCCAGGGCCTCTCTGATCCCCTCGTCGGAAATGTCGTCGGCATCTTTTGGCGACACCAGGTCCACCGACCAGTTGTCCGGAAAACCCAGCTCCAGGCTCTCGTTGCCGTACCATGATCTCCACGGTATATGTACTGTGCTCATTATGACTCCTTTCGTGCTCAACAGGGGATCATATCAGCAATGAGCCGGGGAGTTCCAGAGGCATCCCAATAGCTATATGTCTATGCCAAGAAGCCGCTGAAAGGAACTCTGCGGGTATGAATAATAAGCGAGCTATTAGAGCGTCTATCAAAGCTAGCGAGCTAAAGATATTCTCTTCGGCTCCCCGACCATTGAGGTTCGTGTGCCTGGAGCCCGCCTGCGAAAAGGTATTGCCGATTTCCCCCGGAGGGCTGAATCCCACAGGCCTCCAATGAGAGGTATCTATATGGCTTGGCTCGCCTCGGCGCTTGAGCTTGAAAAAATCAGAGAAGGCTGCCTCGCGAAAAATCTTGCGGGAACAGCAAGATGTTCGAGTATCATGTTATATAGCTTGCCATGCGCTCCACCTGGTACAAAAAGAAATCCATGTTCCAGTACCGCAGGCCGGCCTGCTCACTTAGCGGAAGAAAGCGTTGTACATCACTCTGTGCTGCAGCCCAATTGACCGCCTTAATCCTCTCGGTCATAGCTGACACGAACCATTCAGGCGTTACATCGACGTGGGTTCCCTTCCATGGACCCTGCTGAAAGAGCGCGTTGGCGAGCAGTTGGAGGTCCGGCTGCGTCCGCCGCGAGACATACCACACGAAATCATACCAGTCGCGCCCCTTGACATATTTGCGACACAATAGCGCGTGGGCTTTCGTTCCGAATCCCGAACCGAGTGATTGCGTGGTAACCGGTACCGTGGTTGGAAATGTCAGGTAGGATGTCTCAAATGTCGAACCTGCGGGCGGATTGATGTCGATTTCGAGTTTGACGCGGATCTTTCTATCTAAGTGCCGTTCGAAGGGAAGCTCCAGGATCAGAATCTTACCTATGGAATCTGTTTTCAAGAAAGCCTTGCGAACAGCGCTATCGACATCAGATTTATCCTGGATCTCAAAATGCAGTCCCTCGAGCGAACAATCTTGACCTACTTTGTCCAGGTACTTCTGCCAAGCAAATCCAGGATCCGGCTTCTTGAGCAGGAAGTCGAGATCCTCTGAAAACCGATTCATGCTGTAGAGGATTCGCAGACAGGTGCCGCCGTGGAATATGGCCCCCTCGAACAGCCCAGCCCGGGAAAGGCTGCTTAAAACGTAATATTGGATGAGCTCTTGCAGCACGTTTTCTTGCTCGATAGTGTTCGCAGGAGCGTACTCGCTTATTCTCGCCTGAAGCACATCACTCAGCATGTGTTACCTCCAGCGCCAGGTTATCGAGGTACGTTGATACTCTGCGGTCTCTAATGCTGTCACAGATCTCCGGCAGTGGCGCAGTCGAGATAGTGAACAGGTCGTTTTCCTCTATGCGGAGCGACTCCAAAAGATACGCGAGCTCATCACTTTCCCATGAGACCGCCTTGTTGAGATACACGAGATCGGCGATAGCGCGCAAAGGGGTAGCAATAAAGGCCCATGCCCGCGCTCCAATCTTCGCCGACTCCACACCGGCACGTGGAATTCGCGCGGGTACACGTTGAAACGTGAAAACCCCCAATGGCGTTGTAAAGGTTCGGCTTCGCAAGGCCGTTACACTGCTTACCTGCTGAACGGCCTCAGGAATCAGGCCGTGATGGGCAAGGGCTGATTCAAGGCTGATGTGTGACGGGGCATGCAACATGGCAGCGATGACATACGGATGAGGATCTGTCTTGCGATAGTCGCGTTCGAGCACAAATAATCCAGGTTTTAACCGAAGAACATCTCCGCGCTTCACGGCGCGGTACACGAGCAGCTTGCGTGCGCCTTCGGAAGCATCCGGAAACAAGTTGCGCACAACCGTTTCGTTAAACAGCCCGCCAGGGGGTGCAATCTTTAATACTCTTTCTGTCAGTGACTGCATTTTGTCACTAGGTTACGATATTCGTAACTTATTTGCAAGCCCTCAGCAGAAAGCCCTGCCAACCTTCGATGCCCGCGCTCAACAGCACTTGGAGCTGCCCGTTGTTGCCGATGAACAGGCGCTCTCAGTACTGCCCGTTGCGGTCGACGCGCAACTGCTTTTGGAGCGCTCCGCCGTGGCCGACGAACAGCAGCCGGTAGAGCTCTCAGTGCTCTCATCGGCATCCGAGCACCCGCAGCTAGGCTTGCCGCCGAAAATCTGGCTGCGCAGCAGGGCGTAGGCACAGCCGACACCTTCCCGCACCTCGATGGCGCCGACCGGACAGTTTTTCTTGCACGCGCCGCACTCCATACACAGGTCAGCGTCGCTGATGGCGGCCCGCCTGTCCTGCATTTCGAAGACGCCGTGGGGGCACACATCGAGACACATGCCGCACCCGGTGCACCGATCACGGTCCAGCCGCAAGGTGGTCACGTTCTTCAGATAGGTCAAACCCATACTTACTCCTCTCAGAACAGCAGCACGATCCTGCCGGCCACACCCAACAACACGGAAACCACGATCAAGGGAATGGCATAGCGCATCTCTTTCAGCACCCCCGACAGCGAAGTAAACGTCGATGAACCGGTAAAATTGAGAGCGATAAAAGCCGCTATCGGCGGCAACAACAGCAGGTACACACCCAGCTGGAAGATGCCGGCCCCGGCCGCCAGGCACACACCCAGGGTATAGAGGGCGGCCAGGACCCATCCCTTGAGGGCGAAGGATCGAGCCGGCACCAACGGCAGCAGCGCCGGGGTCAGCACGGTCCCCACCAGGATTACGCCTAGCACAGCCAGAGCTTCGAACAGCAAGCTGAGCCGGAAGCCGCCGTGCTGCAGCAGATGGAAGATCAACACGACGGGCAAGAGGGCGAGCAGAAGCGTGACGCTGCCGACAAGCTCCACGGGGGCCAACACGAACCGTTCGGCGAGGGTAAAGGTGACCCTGCGCATGTCACCGCTCACCGTCATGCCGTTCTCGATGAAGGCCGGGATATCCGCAGCTCTGACAGGCCCGTATAACACTCGGAATCCCGTTTCGGCTTTCACGGTGTGAGCCGCCACGCCAACGGCGCCCAGCTGGGGCAAAACGAGCCTGCGGTGCTTGACCACTTCGGCAAGACCCGCGGACTCGACGCGCCGAATCAGCTCCTGCGTGCCGAAGGTGCCTTTTCCCGCGGCGCACCACACATTGATGCCCCTGGTATCCAACACCAGGACCCAGGCGCTCAATTCGTGCAGCGCCTGTCTCACATAGTCGAAGGTCAGCTTGTAGTTAGCGGTCACCATTACAGGAGATTGCCCGTCAGGTCTGCCGATGCCATACAGTCCCGGTTCTACGGTGTAGTTGGAACGGCCCACTCCCCAGCGGACCTTCCAGCGTCCTGTTTTGTCGCGCCGCGTCAGCACGGTGCTCACCAACGGGACATCCCCGGCGGCGGTCGAGGTATAGCCCTGCACCCAGTGCAAGGAAGTCTTGCCGCTTGAGTCGGAGCCATGCGGCGATTGCGTTGGCGCGCGGCGTTCGTCGGTTTTCACGTCATGCTCTCGATCTCTCTTTCTCACTGCCCGGCTTGTTCGGCACGGGAACCCCGATGGTCACGGCTCCCGCCACAGCAGGATGTTTGAACAGAACCTCGTCCACATCTATGGAGTACACCTTCAGGCTCGACACATTTATCATGTCCTTGATGCGGTCGACTATATGAAAATAACCATCTTCGTCCATTTTGCCAAGGTCCCCGGTGCGAAACCACCCATCCGGTTCCAACCCGGAGCCCGGCGTAGGCCAATAGCCCTTCATGGCCTGCCCAAGGCCGAGAATGGGCAGGACGACGTAAGATATTGCTGGACTTAGCAACAGCGGTCGCAGTAGAATCACATCAGTGACTGCCGAATCATTTGCAGACACAGTCATTACGGATCATGCAGCTTCCCAGATGGCGCGCCGCGGAATCAGCCTGGCCCAGGTGCGGGACATACTGCGAGTACCGCAACAGATCTTGGATGTTCATCCCGGGCGAGTGTTTCTGCAATCTAAAGCGATGATTGGTGAACGCCACCAGCTTGTTCGGGCATTCGTCGATATCGATACGTCTCCCGCACAGGTCGTAATTGTCTATCGAACGAGTAAAATCGAGAAGTACTGGAGGAAACCATGAAGGTGACCTATGATATTGAAACTGACTCCCTTACGGTAATCTTCAACGAGCAAGCATCGGTCGCGGAGAGCGATGAAGACAAACCTGGGGTTATCTTGGACTATGACGACGCTGGAAATCTCGTGTCTCTGGAAGTACTCGACGCATCTCAGCGTGTCACCGAGGTGAAGAAAATCGAATTTCAAACCACATGAGAGCCGCCCCAAAAGGCAATTGCGCAGTTACTTCATGCTCTCGATCTCTCTTTCCCTCAGAGAACGCTTAAACAGCTTTTCCGTCACCGTGAGGGGCATGTCATCGATGAGCTCTATCTCCTCCGGAACGGCATAGGACGGCAGCTTGCCGCGTGCGAAATCAACGAGCTCTTTCACGGTCGTCTTTTGCTCGAACCCTTCCCTCAACTTGACGAAGGCTTTGACCCTCTCACTGCCCGGCTTGTTCGGAACGGGAACCCCGATGGTCACGGCGCCGGCTACCGCAGGATGTTTGAACAGAACCTCGTCCACCTCTATGGAGTATACCTTCAAACCCGACACGTTGATCATGTCCTTGATGCGGTCGACGATATGAAAATAACCATCTGCGTCCATTTTGCCAAGGTCTCCGGTGCGTAACCACCCGTCCGGTTCCAGCCCGGAGCCCGGCGTAGGCCAATAGCCCTTCATGACTTGCGGGCCTTTGACCCATATTTCGCCCACCTCTCCCTGGGAAGTTTCCTCCCCGGTTTCCGGGTCGACGATCTTGACCGCCGTGTCAGGTATGGGCAGCCCGATGCCCGGTCTCGTCGTTCTTGCAAAGCGTGTTATTTTAGCAAATCCCGAGATGTTGATGTGGGTGCAGGGGCCGGTCTCTGTAAGACCGTAGCTCTCGGACACGGGCATTTTTATCTTGTCTTCCAACCGGGCCGCCACGTCGGCCGGAAGGGGCGCGGAGCCGGACATGATCAGCACAGGCATGCGTTTTAGCTCCACCCGCGGGCTGGCCAGCCGCATGAGCTGGGTGGGAACCATGAACACCAGAAAGGGCCTGTGCTCGTTCATGATACCCGCCGCAAAGCGGACGTTGCGCGGGTCGGGAATCAGGAATATCTTCAGGCCCCACGAAAAACAGGACTGCATCAGGTAGTGCCCCATGGAGTGGTACACCGGAACGGCCAACAGCGCGGAGGCTGTGCCTTTAAGGCTGGGCACCGGAGCCATCATCCACGGCAGGCCCTGGCGCACGTTGCTGAGCCTCTGCGAGTGGGTCAGCATGACGCCCTTGGGCACGCCCGTTGCGCCTCCCGTGAAGGCCAGGATCGCCAGGTCTTCTTCGGGATCGATCCGAACGTCCGGCGGCGAAGCCTTGGCTTCCCGGATCAAGGCCCGCAGGCTGTAGGCGCCGGCGACAGCTTCCGGCTCCGGGTCTTGATTGGGTGAAAAATCCGCCGGCGCCGTGACTATCACGTTTTTGAGCTTCGTGTCTTTTAACAGCGACTGGACGAGGTCGAGTTGCTTCTCCAGGCAAATGATGGTCTCGGCACCGGATTCCCGGGCCTGGTGTTCGATGCCGTCCGCCGTCAGGTAGGTACTGCACGGGATAAGGCAGGCCCCCGCTTTGAGCGTGGCGAAGTCGCTCATGATGAACTGAGGGCACGTAGGCAGCAGGGTCATGACGGCATCGCCCTTTGCTACCCCGAGGCCGGCCAGGGCGTTGGCCAGCCGGTCGACGTGGCGTTTCAACTCCCGGTACTTCATCCGGGCTCCCAGATAGTCGTACGCGTCCTTTGTGGGGTACCGTTCCGCAGCCTCGTCCAGCAGCGAGAACAGGGGCTTTGGGGGATAATCCAGGCTCGTTTTCAGCTTGAACGGCCCGAGGGTATAGCTCTCGAGCCAGGGCTTACCCGCGTAGACCGCCAATTCACTCACCCGCCGTACAGATCGCCGACAACAAAGGCGAGACCCAGTTCCTCGAGCTTTGCGATGCACGGCTTGCCGGTGGATCTGTCCCATGCACGGTAATCGTAGTATCGATCCAACAGGGGAGCGATATCGTTGACATGGCCCTGCGCCGGCCCATCCGGAAGCGGTTCTTCCAGCAAACGTTTGGGCAGGGTGTCGTCTTCGCGGGTCAGCCCCTCACGCACGTTGAACGCTCTTTCGAGGTTGTAGATGCGCTCCCCGATTCTTCTGAACTCTTTTACGCCGAACTCCCAGCCGGTGAGGGCCTTGATTATGTCCGACCACTCCCGGGCCTCGAGGGCCATACCCATGAATTTGCACGAACCGGCGGAATCGAAAACCGCCAGGGCGTCCTCCAGCTCCTTGACGATGCGGGCCTCTTCCGGGTTTGCCTCGAGAGGGTCGCGGATCTCGCTGTCGTCTATAACGAGGAAAGGGCTCGCAAGAAATGTGGGTCCCTGCACGTAGGCCGTAATGTGATCGCCGCCCCGATTGGCGGTGGCAAAGGCCAGGCCCGTAATCTTGGCAGCTCGAGAATCGTAACAGGCGAGCTCGAGCCCTTTGACGTTCATGGCGAATTTCTCCGAACCCCGGCCGAGCTCTGCGGCCATTATGCGGGTCCCTTCTGCCAGCAGGTTGCCGATGCCCTCTCTCCTGGCTATCCTGTGGACAAGGTCCACGATGATGTCCGCGTCCCCGAATCGGATATCCACCCCGCCGGCGTCGTCGGGCGTGAGCAAACCCTTCTCGAAGCACTCCATGGCAAAGGCGATGCTGCTGCCGCAGGATATGGTGTCCAGACCGTAGTCGTTGCAGAGGTAGCCGGCCATGGTGATGGCTTCGATGTCCGAAACGCCGCACATGGGGCCGAAGGACCCGACGGTTTCGTACTCCGGGCCTTCACCGGACCTGCCCGCATAGGGGCCTTTCTTTATTTTCGTCCGTCTCCCGCACTTGATCGGGCAGGCAAAACACCCCACCGCCTCTTCGAGCACAGATTCGTTCAAGGCGGCGCCGTTCACATCGTCCACACGATCGAAAACGCCGCTCTGCCAGTTCCTGGTCGGTAACCCCCCGCAGTTGTTGACCATGTCCAGAACCAGGTTGGTTCCGTAGCCCTGCAGCCCGGCGCCGAAGATCGATTCGCCGAGAAGCTCCAGCTGCTTTTTGGCTATCCTTCGGAACTCCTCAGGATGGGCGATATCGATGGTGCGCCTTCCCTTGACGGCAACGGCTTTCAGTTTCTTGGAACCCATCACGGCGCCCAGCCCGCAGCGACCCACCGCGCGATGAAGGTCGTTCATTATGGAAGCGTACTTCACGAGGTTCTCGCCGGCCGCGCCGATGCAGGTTATGTTGTAGCCGTCGTCCGTCGTGTCCTTTATGAGCTGCACCGTATCAATGACGTTTTTACCCCATAGGGCGGCGGCATCGATCAACTCCGCCCGGCCGTGCTCTATCCGCAGGTAAACGGGTGAGTCGGCGCACCCTTCGAATATGATGCCGTCGAAACCGGAACGTTTGAGATCAACGCCCCACCGGCCGCCTGAGCTCGACTGGGCCCAGATGCCGGTTTGGGGCGATTTCGACACCACGCTGTATCGGCTCGCGCTGGGTGAAATGGTACCCGTCAGCAGCCCGGTGAAAAAGATGAGCTTGTTCTCGGGTCCGAGGGGATCGATGCCGGGCCCGACTTCGTCGTACAGATACCTGGTGGCCAGTCCGCGGCCGCCGAGGTAGCTCTTGAGCCGGTCTTCCGGAAGGTCTTCTTCGGATATCTCCCGTGTCGTCAAATCGACCCGCAGTATCTTACCGTTCAATCCGTACATGCGCGTTGTGAATCCTCCGGAGCCAGTAGTGCAATTACTGGTATTCGCCGTTCAGTCCGCTCGGCAGACGTGGGTGTCAAATTCCGTAATCGGCTTTCAATTCAGCGAAGAACGACAAAAACGCTTCTCGCTCGGCGCCATGCAATTCGCCGGGGTAGCGTGCGCCTACCGCACCGGCAAGCACCACGAGCCGGATGGCTGCCTGGGAAGCCGCCGCCAGCTTGACGGCCTTTTTGAAGTCGAAAGGCGTGAGCTTGAGCTGCCGCGTGGCAAGCTCCTTGACCACGTTCAGCTCCCCCTTTACGATCCGCTCCCACCTGTCGTAACTGGCCTCCAATACATACTCCCCCCCCCTCCCGATGCTTTCGGGCACCAGCTGAAGGGAACGGCACTCGCCGTGCCAAAGGTCCAGGAAGACGTGCTTGTCCCTCTCGAATCCCGCTTCCGGATCGGCCTGGAACACCAGCACCACCGAACCCTCCCAGTTCCTCGCGACCTGCCTGTACCTTTCATCCTGCTGTACTGTCGCCTCGTAAGCGGCGCACCACTCGGGCGTCAGGAATATGTACGGTTCGGGTTGCGTATTTTGTCTCTTCTTCAGAAGGGTGTCATAATGTGAGCGGTAATCGTCCGTCCCGTAAGTGTACATTGCCCGTCCCTCCTGCCATTCATGGTAGTTGAAATGGGCGCTAAAGGCAATTGTGAATTGGCCCTTTAGCGCCGACACTCACCGTGGTGAAAAGACTCCGCATGAGCACACTTTTCGAAGTCACAGATGTCGACAGGCTGATATACGAGGAGCAGCTGCAGGATTTCCTGCCGCAGAAGATGATCGACATTCACACCCACGTGTGGATCGACAGGTTCAAGGCCCACGCGGGCAGAGCCTACTGCCAGGAGGATGTGGGCGACGCCTTCGAGGTGCTCAAAGACACACGGAACATGGTCTTCGACTTTGCCGCCAACACCAATGCCTGGGTGTTCGAACGGCTCATCCGCGCCGTGGGCCCCAAACGTGTCCTGTTCGGCAGCGACCTGCCCATCCTGCGCATACGCCGCATCTGCGAAGACGGCACCTACATCAACCTCGTACCGGAAGGTATGTACGGCGACGTGTCGGGAGACAAGAATATGCGGGAGGTAGCCAATGACGAGGCGATAAAGCTTACCTTTTTCATGTACGAAGAGCTCCTGGCCTTCAAGCGGGCAGCCCGGGCCACCGGTCTCACCGTCACGGATATCGAAGACATCTTCTACAACAATGCCGAAGCTCTGCTCGCATCGACCGGCAAGGGGGCATGACGCTCGTGTTGGTGTGGGATGCCTAGCCGAACGAGCCTAACTTCTGTGATAAATCCGCATAGGACACCGCTCCTTTAAAATCACTGCCTTTCATCACCCCCCCCCTCCGGTGAGTGCGGAGGAGGGGTTGAATATTTACCAAGAGTACAGCTGGTGGCCTAAGCCCGTTCCAAGTTACTCTGAACCACGTCGAAGGCTTCTACGATCACATGAGCAAGCGCGTGGACCGAAACACGGTCTACAACAGGGTCATGGGCCTGAAGCGCTTCTTCAAGGGGGTGCAGAACTTGGCTCCTGGCTGGATCTGCCCCTTCGAGGTCATGGAGGAGCGTCTGGTCAAGAAACTCAACTAGACGAAGAAGACCCGGCACGGCAACATCGAGGTTCTGGCCAAGCATTACATCGATGACGATGAGCCAGCCTCGCCGTATTTCGACATGGTTTTCCAGGAGGTGCCGGCGTGAAATGCCGAGCGTACTATCATTCCGATACGGATGTGGATTCCAAAGGCCAGATCAACTTTGACATGGACGACGTGTCTCTGGACGCGAACGACTGCGCGGATATCAGGGACGTTGCCATCAAGAAGTTGGCCACTCTGCCGAGTGGCGGCACCTGGATCATCGACAAGATCGAGATCAAGCTCCCGTCGAATCCGTCAGAGGAGGGGTTCAGGTATCTCACCTGGAAGAGAGAGGACGACTGAGCCTGGCCTGGTGGCTCCGCCGGGGTTCGAACCCCCGGCGGGCTAAAAAAAGGCGATTTGGGGCGAACAGGCGTGTAGCTCAGCTACTCGCTCAGCGCCTTCGCTATTTCTTCGTCGTCGACGACAGGCACGACCTTTAGGTCCACGAGATCCGACCACGCGAGGAAGTATCTGCTCAACGCCACGGGATCGTCTGTCTCGAACAGTTCGTATCCCTTGCCTGTGCCAACCTCGTGCCACCTGCCAAGTCGCTTGACTCCGGGGTTCGCCGGCGGCCAGCAGGAACCCGGAGCGGATAAAACCGTGGACGTTACCTTCATGGTTATCGAAGCGGACCTGCCCAAGGATTTCGTCGACAGCTTCAACGCCGCCAATCCAAACATCAACCTTATCCGCGTAGAAGAAAACTGGGACAAGTGGCTGGTCGACGCCATGGCCGGCACGGCACCGGACCTGGCGCGACTCGGTCAGGGCTCCGACGTGCCCTATTTTTCTCGCCGCGGGCTGCTGCTCGACATGACGGATTACCTCAAGAAAAGCAATCTCGTCAAATGGGACGACATCGACAAGGTCGGGAACGGCTCCTACCAGTTCGACGGCACCGAATTCGGTAAAGGCTCCTGGTACGGGCTGTCCAAGGACTACAACAACATCGGGTGCATCACCTACAACACAGAGATGTTCGCCGATGCCGGGCTGCCGAAGCTTTCCACCAAAGATCCGATCACCTATCCGGACCTCTACGAGTTGGCAAAAAAGCTGACCATCAAGGATTCCGCCGGGGCCGTCAAGATCTGGGGGCTGGAATTTGCCGGCAACTGGGTTCCGTATTGGGCATCCGACATGGCTTATGCCGCGGGAACCTTTTTCTACACCGACGATACACGCAGCAAGATGAACAACGACCCGGCGATGAGAGACATCTTCAAGTACTGGGCCCGCTACTCGGTGGAAGATATCTCCAGCAACGTGCGCAACCCGGCCGCTGGTTGGACCGGTGCGGCCTTCCAGTCGGACAGAGTGGCCATGGTGCAGCTAGGCTACTGGTACGGCGCTCAACTTCAGGAAAACGAGAACTACGAAACCAAGTACGCATGGGCACCGACCCCGATTCTGCGCACCGGTGCCAAACGTGTCACCAACACTTTAGGTGCTACCGGCATTGTTATATTTGCCAAATCAAAGTATCCGGATAGAGCTTTCCGGGTGTTCGAGTGGTACATGGGCCGCGAGTACGGGATTCACAGGGCCAAAACAGGCTGGGGTATCCCGCCCCTCATGTCTCTCAGGAAATACCTGCCCAGAGACAACGAGTACAACAAGGCCAGGACAGAGATCGCCTTCGACGACGCATTCGTCGACCGCTACTACAAGGAAATCGACACCGAGCTCGAAGTGGGCAAAGAAGAATTGGGCCTCTAGTTTCTACCACAGGAATAGAGCCATGGCCCTCGGGTCATGGCTCGTCTCTTTAGGGGGCGTATAATGCCTGACATCGGGATCAAGAGAGTATCGAGGATTTCGCGCCAAAACAGGCTTTCCTTCTACATCTTTATATCGCCCTGGATATTCGGCTTTCTACTGTTTCAAATCATGCCCATTGTCTGGGGGTTCTCGATCTCCCTGACCAACCAGATGGCGTTTACCGTAAACAGAAAATTCATCGGGTTCCAGAATCACATCAAACTGCTATCCGATCCCAACATCCTCTACGCCTTCTTAACGACTTTTATTTACACTATCTCGTCAACCTGCCTGGCCGTCATCACGGGTTTCATAATTGCGCTTCTGCTCGAACGAGAGGTGTTCGGAAGAGGAGTTTTCCGAACCATTCTCTATTTTCCGTACATGATTCCGCTGATCGCCGTAGGTTGGATCTTTAAAATATTCCTCGACAGGGACACGGGTTTTTTCAACATCGTTCTGACCAAGCTGGGGTTAATATCGGCCAATATTCCGTGGCTGTCGCAGTTTCCGAGGGAATCCATCGTCTCATTGGCATTGTGGATGTCGGGATGGAGTATGATTATCTTCCTAGGCGGGCTCAGCACGATTCCCAGCGAGCTCTACGAAGTCGCGCGCATCGACGGCGCGGGGTACTTGAAACGACTGTGGCATGTCTCGCTGCCTCTGCTCAGTCCCTTTATATTCTTTCAACTCGTTGCCGGCTCGATCTATTCCATGCAGAAATTCATCGAGCCCTTCATCCTCAACCCAAGGCAGATACGGGGCGGAAACTTCACCCAACAACTCCCTCCGAAAGAGAGCTTCTTCGTCATGACCCGGGCTTACGATATCGTGTTCAACCGCAGCCGGTTTGCCTACGGCCTCTCACTGCTGTGGCTGCTCTTTGCCGTAATCCTCATCATCACCCTCGTCTTCATCAAGCTGGGAGGGTTTTTCGTTTACACCGAGGTGGAGGAGAAAAGGTAACCCATGATGATGTCGCGGTCAATGAATATCAGGATCGTCAAAATCGCCAAGTTCTGCGTGCTGTGCCTGTTCGTGGTGATATTCTTTCTCCCTCTCGTGAGTATGTTCGTAACGTCGCTCAAGACGCGCGGGGAGCTCTACGTCATTCCGCCTATCGTGTTTCCCAAAATTCCGCGCTGGGAAAACTATCTCACAGCGTGGACTATGATCAGATACTCCAGATTTTTCTTCAACTCCGTGATCCTCTCCGTTTTCTACACCCTTCCCTGCGTCATGGGCAGCTGTTTCGCAGGTTACGGTTTCTCACGCTTCCAGGTGCGGGAGAGGAAGTATATCTTCCTGCTCATACTTTCCACGATGATGGTGCCATACATGGTTACCCTCGTTCCTCTGTATCTCATCGTAGCGAAAATCGGACTGGCCGATAAGCGCTACTTCTGGATACTTTGGGGCTTGCAGGGCACTCCCTTTCTCATCTTCCTCTTCAGGCAGTACTTTTCGACTATACCTGTATCCTTCGAAGAGGCGGCCCGCATCGAGGGGGCGGGCAGATTCCAGATTTTCTTCCGGATAATGTTTCCCCTGGTACAGACGGCGGTGATAATCGCGGCTATCTTCGCCTTCCAATGGTCCTGGTCGAATTATCTCATGCCGGTGCTTTTTCTGCGGGGTGAGAAGGTGAACCTGGCGGTGAAGCCGGCCAACGGCTACACGGACATCAAGCAAAACATCCTGCACAACATCGGCATGGCCGGTATCGTTTATTATACGCTGCCCATCGTTATCGTGTTCTTCGCCCTGCAGAAGCGATTCATCGCGGGCCTGCTCTCCTGCGGCCTGAAGGGGTAGCGGGCGGCAACGCGCGCACAACGATCCAAAACCACGGCTTCACTCGACTACCACGGTCTCCCATCCCATCATGTCGCCGAAAGCCACGATCCTTTCCGTCGATCCCGCATAGGTAATAGCCAGATGGTGCGTGCCGCCCAATCGGCTGTAACTGGCCAGAAAATCCCCTAACCCCATCGGCGGCTCCACCCAGGCCCGGATCTTCTTGCGCCACTTCTCATCGTTGCCCGCGTCCAGCACGGTCACCGGCACGATGATCAACCTATACCTGCTGCCCGCTATAGGGGCCAGGTTTACCAACAGGGCCTTGCCCGGTTTGAACCGGCCCGCCGCCATCACGGGATTGTCCGCGTCGCTATAGCCGTAATCCATTTCGACCAGCAGGGGTTTTCCGGCGCAAATTTGGTAGTTCAGCTCACCCATGTGACTCAGAAAGACGGCGTTTTGCTCCCAATCCGGACAAAACATTTCAGTGAAGCTGGTGTCCGGGTGGTTCACCGCCAGCGCGCCGACCAGGGAGGCCGTCAATATGTCGCCTTCCCCGGCAAAACCCACGCCTTTGGCCATCATCTTGCTGGCCTGCAAAAACGGCACCGCTTCAAATCCGTCGGCCCGGTTGATTTGCAGAAAATTGTAGGAAAACGCACCCAGGTCCTCTTCGACTATCCATTTTTCAACGGCCAGGCCCATGCGCGCCGAACGGCGGTACACGTCGATGCTCAGATCGTCAAAATCGAAACGCTGCCGGTCTTGCTCCTCCTCCCGCCGCATGTCGTCGTCCGTCACCGCCCCCAGGAGCTCCCGGAATCGCCCCGGCTCCAGCTTGACCGTGCGCACCCCCAGGGTCGCCTGCAGCTCGTCCGGTGGAATATAAAAATCGCCCATACCTTTGAAGGAATCGCCGATCAAACCGGCTCTCATGCTTCTGACGTGGGACGCCATTTTGGCCGCGCACACGAGCTCCACCGCACGATCGATCACGTCTGACTTCTGCCAGTGACCCGCCACGATGTGAAATGGCTTTCCCCTGCGGTTCAGCAGGTTGCACATGTCCTGGACACCGTGGATGCCGTGATTGTACATCAACTCATCCGGGTTCTGGTCGGGTCCGAAGGAAAAAGACGGTGTGGTGTCGCACACGATTACGGGCAGCTTTGTCCGGCTGAGCACGCCTTCGGACTCGAGAGACGGCGAGTAGGCCATGTGCAGCGTGACGATGGCATCCGCTTTACCCTTTTCGAAACTCTCGACCGCATCGGCGAACTCCCGCTCCAACCGGCACAGGGGAGAGGTAATGACGGCAACGTCTCTCCTCTCGAGCTCGGCGACTATCGTGCGGTAGAACTCTTCGATCATGGGTCTTCTGTCCGCCGAGGTGTCATCGTACAGCTTGAGATAGAGCGGCAGCAAACCGATTTTTGCTCTGGGCATCGTTCGTCCCTCCTCGCGGTCTTGTGGCAGGAGCAATGTATCACCCAGGCCGCGCTCGAGCAACCTCGTTACCGCGTTCGGGCGGTGCGCCAGGTTCGTTTTCTCTGTCAGTCAAGCAATACAACCGATCTTGGGTCGTCAAAGTAACCCGCAAACATCGGAAAAGGCTTGTCGACTTGAAAATAGCTGTTTTTTTTGGCATCTTTCATGGGGCGATGGAGATCGATCGATACTTTACATGATCTTTTAGCCTACAGCGCCATACTCAGGAGTGGAAGATGAATGAGGATCTGCTCGCTTTAAAGCCTTATCTGGAATCTATCAAAGAGCACTGCGGCCGCCTGTCGAAAGAGGAGATTTTAGAGATCATCCTGGGCCTGTCGAAAGAGATTCCAGCAAAACAGAGGATTGAGTTCTTAGGCAAGATCGGCCAGCTTTCCAAAAAGCAGATTACCGTTGTTAGCGATGAAGATATACTTCAGCAGATCGAGGCGCTAAAAGAAGAAATTATAGAGCGAATGGCTTCGATCGAAGACGGCACCTACTACGAAGAGTACGAAGACTGGGACTACCATGATGAGGAACCTGATGCCATATCAGAAGAGCAAAAAACAGAACTTGAAAAGTTTTTTAAGGATGCCGCCAATCTTTTTCTTTCCGGGCAGCTCGACGCCGCACGGGGCGTCTATTCCGCACTTTTCAGACTACTGAATCGATCACCTGAAGAAGGAGAATACTATTCCCTTGAAATTCCGGAAGGTTCTTTAGAGGTAGAATTGCGCGAAGCAAGGGCCAGATACTGCCGTTGTGTTTATGAAACAATCGCCCCGGAAAGACGCGTTCAGGCTGTGCTCGATGTCATGAATATTCAGGCGCCCTTGAGTGAGCATCGCTTCGACGTATATGAGAACAAATATCCGATGCTGCTCGACGTGATGAACAGCAAACCGGGCGAGCTCGCTGAGTGGGAAGCGTTTCTGGCTGGATGGAAAAGGGCACTGAGCGAGCAAACCTTCGACAGAGCCAATTTGCTGTTGCTCGAGGCCGTCTACACGCTCGAAGGGCTCGCGGGAGTTGAATCCCATGTCCGCAGGTGGGGAGCAAGTCAACCGCGAGGCTATCTTTACTGGATTCAGTTGCTTGTGTCCGAAGCAAATTGGCAGAGAGTGGCCGCCGCCTCCGAAGAGGCGTTGTCGGTGCTTGCTCACAGCCATTTTCGAGCCCTGGCCGCCGAGCAGCTAGTAGCAGCCGGTGAGAAGATGGGGAACGGCGATCTCGTGTTGAAAGGCAAAATGGAGCTTTTTTGCTCGCTTCCCGATGATAACCATCTTCTCTGCTTGATTGAAGAAGCTAAAGGGCAAAAAGCGCGAGCTTCGGAGCTTGAGAAGGTGCTCGAGTTTCTCTCTACAAAAGCGAGCGAGGAGAAAACTCTCCTCGTGAAGGCGTTGCTCATGGCGGGAAGAATAGAAATGGCCTTTGAAAAGGCGAAGCGCACTCAGGCTTTGGGTTGGTCTTATGGTGATTCCGCGGGAGCCATTCTTTTTGGAGGGGTCTTATCGGCCCTTAGTTTGGACGGGATAGAACGAGCCATTACGATAAAAAGTGTCTTGAGGCGTTATGCTGATGAGGATTTTAGTAAATTCTCCGATTTCTCTACTGCGGAAAAAGACGTTGACGAGGGTATTTGCATATCGGCAGAGATCCTCTCAGGCTTGCACAAAGCAGATATTTCAGCTGACGAGCAGAGGAAATATCTTTCCTGGGCTGCAAATATCGGCAAGAAACGAATAGAGCAGATAGTTTCCAATAAGCATCGAAAAGCATACACCCGGGCAGCAGAGATCTTGGGAGCCCTCGCTGAATGCTACTTGCTGAGAGGCGAGGAAAGCAAAAGCCGTAGGATCGTAGAGGAGTACCGAGACCAAAAATATAATCGCTATCCTGCTTTCCGAAGGGAAGTCAATTCAGTCATATCAGCATCGAGCCTACTACATACCGCTTCCGCCCGCCCTTGACCCGAACGCCGTTTGCAATATGATGTGCCAACAATACGCAGGCGGGCGGGGACTGGCTCCGCCTTAGTCGGCCTCAGTTGAGGAGCAGACACAGTGAAGGCTTTTATCGGCTTGGACGTGGGAACCAGCGCCATCAAAGGGGTTCTGGTGACGGAGACGGGACGGCAGATCGCCCGGGCGGTGCGCCAGGTGCGTTTTCTGTATCCCGAGCCCGGGTATGTAGAGATAGACCCGGAAGAACACTGCAGCTCGGTATGCGACGTGATTCGAGAGCTGACAGCCCGGGCGCAACCGCCGGTGGCCGTGGCGGCCATCAGCATGGCCTTTGCCAGTGGAAACATGCTCCTTGTTGACAAAGCGAATCGGCCCCTCACGAACATTATCAGCTGGCTCGACACCCGGTCCCGCGACAAGACGCAAGAGCTTCTCCCCGGTTTCGATACCGGGCAGTTTCACGCCATCGTGGGATGGACCTGGACCGAGTTGTTTCCCCTGGCCCAATACGCCTGGCACAGGAAATACAGGCCGGACACATACGCCGGGGCAGCACGATTTTGCATGAACAGCGATTACCTCATGTACCGTCTCACCGGAAGGTGGGGAATCGACCCCTCTACGGCAACCACGAGTTTTCTGCAGAACCAGATCGAGCAGAGATGGCACGGCCCCTATCTGCAGTGCCTGGGCATAACGGAAAACGCACTGGCGCATATTCAACCGTCCGGCGCCGTGCTGGGGAGACTGACCTCTCAGGCGGCCGAAGACCTGGGCCTGGACGCCGAAGCCGTCGTGGTGCTGGGCGCCTTCGATCATCCCTGCGCGGCGCGCGGCACGGGGTGTTTTGAGCCCGGTGAGGTGCTGTTGTCCTGCGGTACGTCCTGGGTGGGCCACTACCCTACGCACGATCGCGATCTGGCCGTTGATAAGCTTCAATTCCAGGCCGATAACGTCAGCCACGATAGCGGGCCACACGGGGCTGTTCGTGGGACCGCCCACCATGGTGAGCTTCTCCGTCGGCAGCCCTGCTTGCGAGT
>SDBV01002605.1_pt1 | contig 26887 bp, 19 predicted proteins | sample 2277081 | NCBI WGS metagenome assembly SDBV01 (sample SAMN10402039, study PRJNA504765) | marine sediment metagenome | isolation source: marine sediment core GS10_PC15, 223 cmbsf | place: Arctic Ocean: Southern Knipovich Ridge | collected 2010 | reverse complement strand
GCTTAATACCGGAGAACACATGGCGGTGAAAGTTCTTCGGCCTAACATCGAGGAAACTATCAATGCCGACATGGAGATACTCGGGCAGTTCGCAGCGATATTCAGTAAGCACTTCGAAGAGGCCAGAAGGTGGGAGCCGGAGGGATTGATTCGAGAATTTCGCCGGTCTATAAGCAGGGAATTGGACCTCAGGCATGAGGGGAGAAATGCTGATATTTTTCGGATGAACTTCGCTAATGACCCGACGGTTTATGTCCCTAAGATTTACTGGGATATGAGCTCCAGGCAGATACTGGTGATGGAGTTTATCAAAGGCCGAAAGATAAGCGAATTTTTCGACCCTAAAATTGATATTCAAATCCGAAAGATAATCGCCGCCAATGGTGCCAGAGCTGTCTTAAAACAAATTTTTCAGCACGGCTTTTTTCAGGCAGACCCTCATCCAGGCAATACTTTTGTGATGGAAAACAACGTAATTTGTTTTCTTGATTTCGGAATGTTCGGCAGACTGGATAACGAAACTTTGCAGCACTTAGCCCAGGGTCTTTATGCACTCGTAGGCAAGGATGCGACCAAGCTGATTAAGGCCGGCAGAGCACTTGGAATAATCACAGACGAAACCAATCTGAAAGAATTGAAATTATCAGTGATCGATATGGTGGAGCAATATCACGGCATACCATTAAAGCAGCTGCATCTCGGTAGACTCCTGGCAGAAATCGTTCAGCTGGTGCGTATGCATAAGCTGAAACTTCGCAGCGACTTTATGATGCTGATAAAGGCGCTTACAACTATTGAGAGCATCGGCAGGGAGTTGGATCCTGAATTTGATATAATAGAACACGCAAAACCTTTCGTCGGCAATATAATCGCAAAACAATACTCAGGCGCCAGGATTCTAAAAGAGGCCAGGGTATTGTCTGAAGACTTTGGCGAGCTTGTCAAATCCGCACCGGAAGAGACGCTGGAGATTTTGCGTAAGATCCGCGCCGGCCAGTTGAAGATCGATTTCGAGCACAAAGGCCTGGAAGAGCCGATAAATGAACTCAATAGAATGACCGATAAGCTAATGCTCGGGCTGGTAACCGCAGGGCTGCTTGTGGCCAGTTCGCTGATGGCACAAATCGGCAAGGGGCCAACATTTCTCGGTTATCCGATAGTAGGCATATTCGGCTTTTTCGCCGCTGGTTTGATGGTACTCTGGATATTCTGGGATATAATCAGGCGAAAATAAATCCTGCTAATCGCCGAATTAGCCAAGCACATCTTAAATAATACAACTCCATTAAAATATTTTAAAAAAGTGTAATAAAGTTGGTTGTAATACAGAACCGAGTAAATATAATGACGGCTTCATAAATAATTTGCCAAGTGAATGGTTTTAACGGAAACAGAAATGATTCTTACTCAAATTTTAAAAACAAATTGCGTGAAGGTTCCGCTGGAAAGCAAAGATAAAGAATCAGTTATAAAAGAACTGGTTGATTTGCTCGATGCAAGCGGACAGGTGCAGAATCGGGACATGGTGGTCGAATCGGTGTTGATGCGAGAACAAACACGAAGCACTGGTATCGGCTCCGGGATAGCTATACCTCACGGAAAGTGTAAGGGCGTTAAAGAGCTTGTCATGGCTGTCGGGATTGCGCGTGAGCCGATTGATTTTGAAAGCATCGATAACAAGCCGGTTTCGATTATCGTACTGCTTGCATCCCCAAGCGATCGCACGGGCCCACATATCCAGGCATTGGCAAGGATCAGCAGGCTAATGCTTGATGAGGAGTTTAAGAAAAAACTCGAAAACGCAGAAACGAATGAACAGCTTTACGAACTAATCAGCAATAAAGAAAACGAATAAACCTATCGCAAATAAAAAAAGGCAGGTGCTTTTAAGCATCTGCCTTTTTTCTTCAGATTGTTTCCTATTACCAGTTTTTTCCAGCAGTCGATGACTCCCACAGTATCAGGCCTGGCTCATAAGGGTCAACAAGGTCTTCGTGCTTTGGCAGTATCCGCAAAGCAAAGCCCTGATGGCCTGAAGTCTTACACGGAATAAAACCGGTAAAAATGTAGTCGCCTTCGTTTTCGCCGTTGCTCTCATAAACCATTCGGGTTGCTGTTCCATCTTGAATGTTTTCGGAGGCATCGAGCGTACCATAATAAATCTCAACAGCTACATCATCGGGATTGATGCGTCCAAGTTTTACATTGGCTCGAACTTTCAGTCTTGAACCAACCGCCAACTGTGGCTGCTTTACGCTAAACTTGCCCTGATCCGGACCGTCTTCGACATGGATATCAACATCTTCAATGGACAAAGCTCTCCATTCCTGCTTGATGTATGATTTCCACGTTGCAAGCGCTCTTGCTCTTGACATCGCAGAAGCGGTAAGGTATCTCCATCTCGCCGCGGCGGGATTATAGAATCTGCGGGTATATTCAGCGACCATTCTGCTGGTATTGAATCTTGGAGCCACCCATTTTATGGTGTTTTTCATTCGTCGGATCCATGCCCTGGGCAACCTGTCTGCTGAGCGAGTATAGAATAACGGCACTACTTCATTTTCAAGCAGATTAAACAGTGCCTGCGACTCTACCGTATCCTGATATTCTGTCTCATCGTATGATTCGCCCGCACCAATAACCCAACCACCTTCGGGTGTGTATCCTTCGCACCACCAGCCGTCAAGAGTGCTCAAGTTCAAAACGCCGTTGATTGCAGCTTTCATTCCGCTTGTCCCGCTTGCTTCCATCGGTCTTCGCGGGTTGTTAAGCCACACATCGACACCCTGAACCAGATATCTTGCAACATCGATATCGTAATCTTCGAGAAAAACTATCCGCCGCCTTACGTTATACTGAGAAGCGAAATGTACAATATCTCTTATGATCTCTTTTCCTGCTTTATCCTTCGGATGGGCTTTGCCCGCAAAGATGATCTGGACGGGTCTATCCTGGTCTGTAAGAAGTTTGATTAATCTTTTTGCGTCTTTCAACAAGAGGTTGCCTCTTTTGTAGCTGGCAAACCTTCTCGCAAAACCAATTGTCAGTGCCTCAGGGTCAAGCACTTCTTCTGCCCAGCCGAGTTCGGTATGAAAGGAGCCTCGTCTTTGCATTTGCTGCTTGAGTCTTTCTCTCGCAAATCCGATTAATCGCTCCTTACATCTCTGGTGTGTTCTCCAAAGCTCCTCGTCCGGTATCGGATCGATGTTCTTCCATACACTCTTATCTACGATCTCATCGCTCCAGTTTGCGCCGAGGTATCGTTCATAGAGGCTGTCCAGTTCAGCCGACAGCCAGCTCCTGGCATGTACACCGTTTGTAATAGCCTTTATCGGGATCTCATTTTCCGGCACATCGGGCCAGAGATTGCTCCATATCTTCCTGGAAACCTGTCCATGCAACTGGCTTACTCCGTTCCGATGACCGCTTAAACGAAGTGCCAATACGGGCATTTTGAACGCTCCTGCGTCATCATCCTGATCGATTCTTCCAAGAGCAAGGAATTGCTTGCGGTTAATGGCCAACTTGGGGAAAAAATTGCCAAAGTATTTATCCATAAGCTGGACGGAGAATTCATCGTTGCCTGCCTTTACAGGAGTGTGAACCGTGAAGACATTGCTTGACCTGGTAGCTTCGACAGCTTCGTCAAAGGTCATATGTTTGGTAGTTCGCAAGTGTCTTATTCGCTCAAGTGCCATGAAAGCGGCATGCCCTTCATTCATGTGGCAAACAGACGGCTCAAGGCCCATTGCCAAAAGCGCTTTGTAACCGCCAATACCGAGAACCATCTCCTGGCGAATTCTCATTTCCTGGTCGCCGCCATAAAGCTTGAAAGTTATTTCTCTGTCCTGCGGCGTATTTGCTGGGATGTTCGTATCTAAAAGATAAAGTTTAACTCTGCCAACCGATGCCTTCCATATCTGAGCCAATACACACCGGCCAGGAAATTGAATGCTGACGGTCAGGGGCCTTTGGCTTTTTTTGCGAACCAACTCGACCGGCATATTATAAAAATCGTTGTCAATATAATGTTCCTGCTGCCATCCGTCGGTGTTGAGATATTGTCTAAAATATCCCTTCTGGTACAACAGCCCAACTCCTGCCAGCGGCACGCCAAGATCAGATGCACTTTTTAGATGGTCGCCCGCCAGAACGCCCAGGCCTCCCGAATAGATCGGAAGCGACTCGTGAATTCCAAATTCGGCACTGAAATATGCGATGACAGGCTTTCCGCTTTTGGCATAAACCTTGTCAAACCATGTCGGAGCTTCCAGATATCTGTTCAGCCTATCCATGACGTGACGGATCTGATATAGGAAACCTTCATTGCCCGCCAGGTCTTCCAATCGGGCCTGGGATGTGGCGCCCAAAAGTTTGACAGGATTATGCCCGGATTTCTCCCATAGATCTCTGTCGATACGTTTGAAAATCTCGGTACATTCCGTGTCCCAGGACCAGAACATATTATTGGCCAGAACCTTAAGGTCTTTTAACGACTCCGGCATCGACGGCAAAACTGTGAAGTGGCGTACTTTTGGCATACTTTTTCCCTTACCTGATACACAGCAAAAATAGTTTACAAATAAACTTACGCGAATATCAAAATAATCGTCAAATATCGCCTCAGGCTTAATCACAAAAGCCTTTTCGAGAGTAAACTATTGCAAGATTACGACAAAACCTTATGCGTTATAGGACCTTATAATTATACCTGAATAATTACGAGTGTTTGCAAAAAAATTCTTACTTCGTGCCTAGGCTGCAGAGGTTTTATACAAAGCCGATGCCAAATAGAGATGCTATCTGAAATGTCTTTGGGGGAGTATCTGTATTTAGAAGATGTTTGGAAATGATTTATACTGCAAAACTGTTCTGATTAATCTTAAAAAAGAAGGCCTGATTGCTCAGACCTTCTTTTGTTGTTTGCAAGTAAGTCCCCGTAACTGCCGTAAAAGGGTTTTGAAAAAACCCATTATTTCAAAGTGGGTAACCGTTGCTTGCGTCCGAAAGTCCTATCGAGTAGGCATTTCCGATCCACTCAAGGCCTGGCTTCCCAGAGAACGGGTATCGGTAATTTCAAATGTGCCCTCAATACAAACATCACAGGGAGAAACCTGCAATCATAAGCATACCAAATGAAGGGTTTGAAATCAACAAAAATAGCAAAAAGTCCCGCACAAAATCGCTCAGATTTTTCTAATTTCCCCCTTAACTGCCTTGGTGATCTGAGCGAGAATTTCCTGCTCGAATTTGTCGACTTTTTCGTGCGTCAAGGTGCCGTCTTCATCCCTGAAACGCAAAGCTAACGTAAGGCTTTTCTTACCCGCAGCGATGGGATCGCCTCTGTATATTCCAACAAATTTTATCTCTTCAAGCGCGCTACTGGTCTTTGTTTTTACTGCGTCAGAAATATCGGACCAGCTTACGCTTTCATCGACGATAACAGAAAGGTCTCTTTCGATAGCAGGAAATTTCGGGATCGGTTTTACTTTTACCTCGCCGGCAGCAAGTTTTAAAAGTACGTCAAATTCAAGCTCGGCCGCGCAAGGTGTAACGTTCTTTAAACTCAAACTATCCAACACGTTTTGCGAAACAATACCAGCACGGCCCAAACAATCGCCATTGCTTGTAATTGCGGCGCCGGTTTGTGCCCAACAAACCTCAACCGGCCTAAAATCTATCCGAACATCGGCATTGATTGATTTGGCAAGCGACTCAACCGCACCTCGTAGCTCTCTGAAATCTCCATCGCAAACCAAAGCAAGTTTCATTTTCTCGATCGGCTGCTTGTCTTTAGAAGGAGTAAACGTAGTTGCCAGTTCGTAAATATTACACGGCGTGTTCCTGGCGTTGTAGTTGGTCTTAAGGCAATTAAGAAGCGAACCGATCAGCGTTTGACGGAGCAGATTAGATGATTTTCTTGAAACGTCTCTGACCGTTAGATGTTTTTTAGTACCGTCTTCAGTAAAAAGCCCGGCCTCGGATTCATCGACAAATGTCACGTTCACAGCTTCGTAAAAACCACAGCCATTAAGAAACGTTCCGATTCGTTCGGCCAATTTCTGCCGCTCATCGATCCGTGCAACCTCGATATTAATTTTCTTCTCGGTCGGGATCTTATCGTAGCCGTGCACTCTGGCAACTTCTTCGATCAAATCCACTTCACGACAGATATCGCTTCGCCATGAAGGCACCGTGCAGCGGAAACAATCGTCTTTTTCAAGCACAGGCTGAAAACCCAAACCGCTCAATATTTTTATCACTTCTTCGACAGATATCTTAACGCCAAGAAGTTTGCACAAACGCACAAGCCGCATCGTAACAATTTTTGCTTCCTGTTTGCCGGGATAAACATCCACAACGCCGTTCAATACGGCACCGCCTGCAACCTGGGTGATCAACTGGGCGGTTCTGCGTGAGGCCCAGTCGATCTTTTCGATATCGACAACGCGTTCGAACCGAAACGCCGAATCCGAAGGCAAAGCCAACCTGCGAGAAGTCGTTCTCACAGTAACCGGGTCGAAGTGGGCATCTTCCAGCAATATTGTTTCCGTCGCATCGCTTATTTCGCTTTCAACCCCGCCCATCACCCCAGCTAAAGCGACCGGCTTGTCGGCGTCTGCAATAACGAGCATATCGGTATTAAGTTCGCACACCGACTCGTCGATGCTGACTATTCTTTCGCCCTGCTTTGCTGTTCTTACAATTATTTTTCCGCCCGAAATTTTTTCATGATCGAACGCGTGCGGTGGCTGACCCGTCTCCATCATCGCGTAGTTCGTCGCATCGACAACATTATTCACGCACCGAACGCCAACAGCTTCAAGCCGCTTGCGCATCCAGCCAGGCGATGGCCCGACTTTCACGCCTTCTATGACCCTCGCCGTATATCTGCCGCAAAGCTCAGGCTCAGCAATTTCAACCTGAACAGCCTCGGAAACATCCTTATCCGATTTAGGCAGCTCAATTGCAGGCAGCATAAGTTCCTTACCGGTAGCAACCGCCAACTCGCGTGCTACACCGATATGCCCTAAACAATCACCGCGATTGCTCGTAACTTCAAGGTCGATTACTGTATCGCCGCTGGCTTCCTCGATACCTTCACAATTCAGCCCTATATCACTCAGGATTTCAGCGACCGCTTCTGCCGATTTATCAATTTCAACGTAGTCACTTAGCCAATCCAACGAAATTTTCATATTCCTGCACCGTTCGAAATAAGAGGTTTATTTCGCAATAAACTAACGCCCAAACACACCATTGTCAACTATCAACCCAAACCCCGCGATTCACAAAATATTTAGCCCCGCAATTTTATTGCGCGGGGTTCTTTCCTTAAATAATTACCCTGCAGAATTGTTCTTGCTATCTGGTATTCATGAGTATATAATTGAGTGAGTTTTACTGTTTTGGGCAGGGATTTTAGCGTTGGGGATGGAATCTCGGAGGAGGTGTTCGTTTTTTGACTCAACGCCAGAAATTGATATGAAGGGACTCTGTGTCAATTTTTCAGTGAAAAACTGGGATTTTATTTAACAGTAGATTTTAAGAAAGGAGATGAGATGAAACGTTTTATGTTGATTATTTTTGTCATTATTGCTTTTTCAGGCATCCTTAAAGCAGACGAAGTATTTTATGATATAACTTTTTCTTCTCCGGAACATACAGTCGGACATGTTCCTGTTACTGGAAGTTCACCTACTAGGCCAAGCCAAATAGTTTTTGGATCGCCTATTGTTTCAAGTTCATTAGGATTGCTGCAGAATCAACCCCTTGTTTTTAATACCACTGGTAACAGAAGAAGTTTTTATTATGACCAGATTAGTCTCGATATGAATAATGGTATTGGTTTTTACTATATTAGCTTTGATGTAGTAACCCAAAATTTAATAGGTAGCACTAATCATTTTGTAATTTTATTTGACAGCCCAAAGGCGACTCAAATTTCCTTACGAAATAATGGGGTTTGTTCGTTTGGCCGACCTTTTCAGGATGGTGAATTGCTACACTTCGAGTTATTATTAGACTTTCCCAAAAAGTGGCTAACAGTCTATGTTAATGGAATAAAATATCGTGATGGCAGTCTTAATATTTCGTATTTTCGTACACTTCGGTTTAACCTTGGCCTTGTCAGTTCTGGGTCTCCACCCGACCATAATACCTATATTGGATTAGATAATATAATTGTTGCAGATCATGTTGTTACTCGATCGTGTGCTCCAGTGGCCGAAGCTGGCGAGGATCAATTGGCTTATGTTGATGAGAACTGTGTTGCTATGGTATCCTTAGATGGTTCAGGTTCATACGATCCAGATAATTCAGAACTACCCCTAACCTATCAGTGGTCGTGGACAATCGATAACGAACTTTATAAAGTTTATAGCATCACTCCTACCATTGAATTGCCAGAGGGAGAACATACGATTCAGCTGATAGTGAACAATGGAGAATGTGACTCCGAACCTAATGAAACAAAAATTATCGTATCTGATGATACACCACCAGAACTCGAAGTTTCGGTTGATCCAGATGTTTTGTGGCCGCCGAACCATAAGATGGTATTAGTCACGCCAAATATTATTGCGTGGGATAATTGCAGTGGCGAACCACAGGTTGGCTTGGTTAGCGTTACAAGCAACGAGCAAAATGATGGCCATACTTCAGACGATATTTTGATAGATGAAGACGACAATATCTACCTGCGAGCTGAGCGTAGCGGTACTGGTGATGACAGAATATATACCATAACGTACGAAGCAATGGATGCTATCGGTAACAACACGCAAGCCAGTGCCACAGTAACCGTTCCACATAACAAGAATAACGGTAAGAAATGAAGTCAAGAATATCTTCTCTGTGGTCTATCTTTTTTTAGCGCGGAGTTTCAGGATGGGGTAATTAAAGGTGTCCGCCTGCACTTTAGGTGGCCATATTTTTCCTTCTAACCTTAACCTCATCTGTAAAATCTGTAGCAAAAATAAGCCCTGCAAAAATCGAATCAAACGCGCAAGTTTCAAAATCCGAAATACCAAAAAGGCGCGCATTTTTACCAATTTTGTACCAATAAAGTGCGCAAAAGTGCGCAGCTTTACCACACTTTTGCACGCTTTTTGCATTACCCATCTTAACACTTGCGCGTTTGGTGTCAACCAAAACCCCCTTAACTGCCCGGAATCAAACATCCACCCCAAAAATAATTCCAAAAAAAACCCAAAAAACCCAAAAAAATCAAAATCCTAAAAAATCTCAACAATTTAATTTTGAATCTTTAGTTCTGAATTGGTTTTCAAAAGAAAGAAGCCTTTCTGCCGCTATTTGTGATCGAGCTTCGAAATTTTATATTGCAGACTCGACCGAGGAATGTTTAGCAACGAAGCTGCCTTTGCAAGATTGCCATTAGCTTTGGCAAGCGCCCAACGCACAAGCTGGCCTTCGAGATTTGTTACTGTTTCAGGAAGGTCTATTTGGTCAAGGTAGTCGGTTTGTACCGTAACCGCAGACGTGTCAGGCTCAGAAAACTCCGTTGGCAACATATCCAGTTTTATATGGCTGTCTTTCGACAACACTAACATCCGCTCAATGATATTTTCGAGTTCACGTACATTGCCGGGCCAGCTATAACCAATCAGCTTAGACATAACGTCTTCATCAATTCGTGGATTGGGCCGATTCAAACGAATCGCAAATCTATTCATAAAATATTCACTCAGTAAAGGGATATCATCTTTGCGATGCCGCAATAGAGGCAGGTATATCGGTAAAATATTGAGTCGGAAGTATAGATCTTCTCGAAATTTCCCCTCTTCAACCAATGAATCCAGATTTTTTTTGCTTGCTGCGATTAACCTGAAATTGGTGCTTAAGGTTTCTTCGCCGCCAATTCGCTCAAATTTATGTTCCTGGATAACACGCAAAAGTTTAACCTGCAAATCCAACGGTATATCATCTACGTCATCAAGAAACATTGTGCCGCCATGAACCAATTCGAATCTGCCTATTCGTTGTTTGCTGGCACCGGTAAACGCTCCCTGCTCGTATCCGAATAACTCGGACTCGATAAGTTCACTCGGCAGAGAAGCACATGAGACCACAATAAATGGGCCTTTACAACGAACACTGCTCTCATGAATAAGTCTGGCAACACATTCCTTGCCAGTGCCGGATTCGCCGTGAACAAGAACATTACTATCTACGGCGGCAAAAGTGTGTATCTTGCTCAGAAGCTCTCTAATTACCGCAGATTTGCCTATCAGTTTTGTTTCAGTTTTGTCGTGTCCCAATTGTTGTCTGAGCGTTTGATTTTCTTCGATAACCTTTTTATAGTTCATTAATCGATCTAATTTGAGTATTAGCTCTTCAGTGTTGAATGGTTTTTGAAGATAATCATAGGCACCTTGTTTCATTGCTTCAATTGCCGTCTCAACGGTTCCAAAGGCGGTCATCACGATCACCGCTTGATTCGGATTCTTTTCCTTGATATTTTTTAAAAAGCTTATTCCATCTAAGCCAGGCATTCTGATATCGGTCAAAATCACATCATAATCGGTGTTAGAAACAGCTTTTTCTGCATCAATGGGATTATTATAGGTATCTACTACAAACCCTTCTTCTTCGAGATGTTCTTTCATCACAACCTGCTTAAGAGGTTCATCATCAACGATCAATAACCTGCCCTTATAAGACATTATTAAATTCCTCTTTGTTATTACTTTTAAGAGTGCCTGACAAAATCTGACATAAATTCAGATTGCCGCCCAGACCGATGTTGTCCCGTTTCAGCTTGGAATGATAAACGGGTCTTGTCAGAAGTTTTGAGTTTTATGACAAACTTTGCTCCGCCATTTTGAGTTTTTCTTTCAGCAAGAACAAGTTCACCACCGCATTTCTGAACTAAATTCTGTGACACAGACAACCCTAAGCCTGTACCACCAGTTGCGGTTTTAGTGCTGAAGAACGGCTCAAATATCTTTTTGCTCTCTTCTTCGCTGATACCTGGACCTTCATCGGTAACGATCACTAATACATTACTATCTTTGGAAGTAACTTCAATATTTATCCGACCACCTTTGTCAGCCATTGCATCGGCTGCGTTAAGAAGTAAATTCATAACAACCTGCCCAATTGCAACCGAGTTGCCAATTGCAAGGCACGTCCCTCTGCACATAACTTTTACGTTGATACCTCGTTTCTTTACAGAACCGTTCAACAACGCAACAGTATTTTCCAATGTGTTTAGTACATCGAAAGTTTGCTTGTAATCTGCAACGTCTTTTCGTGAAAGATTAAGTAGTTGACGCCCTACTTCTCCGATTCGCTCCAGCCCTTGTTTTATCAACCCTACATATTTACGGACTTTTTGAGGATCGTCGGCGATTGTGTCCAAATGCCGTGCCACAGCAATCATGCCGTCTAATGGATTATTAATTTCATGAGCGATCTCAGCAGCGATCTGACCGGTAGATGCCAGCCGTTCAGCCGTCAAAAGTTTGCGCTCATAATCTTGCCGATTTTGCTCGGCTTGTTCTAATTCACTTATCATTTGTTTGAATATTACTACAAATTCCTTCACTTCCTTAGTGGGGCCTGTTTTGACGTCCTCCAGCTTCGGCCACCTACCCGAAGCTTGGCTTAGGTTTTTGGTAATTTGCTCCAAAGGCCTGGCTACCGCCCGACCTGCCAACATTGCCATTACCAAACCAGCTGCAATCAGGAATATAAAAAATGCCGTAAGTTTAAATAAGTTACTCTTGATATAGGCGGAAATAGAATCACGATTAATTCCAAAATGAATACTACCGATATCGCCTCCCATAAGTGGAATTGAAAAATTTATTATCGAGTGCTTTTCAGTAACAAAATTAGCTATTTGTTTTTCCTCTGGATTTTTCGCAACCAATTTAATGATATTCCCGGGAACACCCTTAGGCAGGGTAGATGCAATAGGTTTTCGCTCAGCATCCAGAACAAATACATACTCAATATCTTTATCACTCGACCGGGCGGACTTGATTATTTCGTTTATACGAAGTCTGTCATTGGTAAGGACTTTGGGTTCTATTTGACATCTGAGATTGTCTGCGAGTACCCACCCTCTCTGTTGGAGCAGTGTTTCCTGCTGAGACGGAAATTCGACATAAATAATCACAGCCATAACACCAAACAGGATTGATATGGAAACAATTCCACCTAAAGCTATAAGGGTTCCAAGTCTCATCTATCAAATATCCTTACTTCAAACCTTTACCCATTTCCCATATTTCGTAAGCAGAATCATATTCATCCGCTTCTGGCTTGCGAAAACATCTTATGCCCAGGCCGTCCAGTATCTTCTGCCCTCGACTATCACTCGACATCGATAAAAAAATGTCGCGAAGTTTTTCTTTAACACCATCTGCCAACCCCTTCGGCATGACTATTGGTGGAGCCCCAAAAGCCTTACTTTCCCAGATAACACGCAGTCTGTTCTTCATCTCAGGATACGTTTTCATAAGTGAATAAAAAACCAAAGAATCCACTCCTGCGCCATCAGTCACACCATCAGCCACCGCATGAATTGAACGGTCGTGACTGCCTGTGTAAATGATATCTCCAAAATACGTCTCTGGTTCCACATCATGTTGTCTGACTGCCCAGGTCGGCACAATACACCCGGTGTTTGATTCAGGATCAGTAAACGCAAAACTTTTGCCCCTTAAATCCTCAATCTTATTAATAGCTGAATCCTTCCGAACTATAAACAAACACTGATATTTGAGATCGTTTTTAAATTCAGGAACCGCCAACACTTCAACTGTTGCTTCACGTGAACACATTATATATGTACCGGTACAAACGAAGGCCAAATCCACCTTATTTTCTTCAAGCAACACACGCACATCCGAATACGATGGTCGAAGCACCATTGACGTTTTAATTCCCATGCGTTCAGCAACATAATCAACAAGGTCCTTATATGTAACCCAACTTTCTTCAGCACTGACCATGCTTGCTATGGCAAAACGTAAAATATCATTGCCTGCCTCGGCTGGTTTTACTGCAACCCAGTCAGAAAATGATATGCGTGGGCTTTGATCACGACAAAACCACAAACTCAGCGCAGCTACTATAGCTACAGCAGAAATCACCAGGAAAACCGCTGCAAAAACCGATTTTGACTTTTTTTGTTCTGTATCCATCTTTCTTATATTTCCGTTTCTAATGTCCGCCGCCGTGAAGCATCTTTATCGCATGCGGAAGAACATCCAGAATTACTTCCAAGCATTCTCTGACCGCCTTAGGGCTGCCTGGCAGGTTTATGATAATAGTATCTTTGCGGATACCAGCTACCGACCGTGACAGCATGGCATTAGGGGTTTTCTTAAGACTTTCGCTTCTCATTACTTCGCCCAAACCAGGAATGATCTTTTCGCAGACCGATATGGTTGCTTCAGGAGTAACGTCGCGAGGCCCAATGCCTGTCCCGCCAGTGGTGAATACCATATCAACCTCGCCCTTGTCGGCAAATTGTATAAGCCGGCCGGCGATTTTCTCCTGGTCATCAGCAACAATTTCCTTCAGAGATACTTTGAAACCAGCGCCTTCCAGAATGTCTTTAATTGTCTGGCCGCTTAAATCTTCCCTTTGCCCTTCCGAGCAGCTATCGCTGACTGTCAATATTGCCGCTTTAATCATCAAATACCTCGATACTATCACCAACTTTTATTGAGCCTGCCTTTATCACTTTTGCAAAAATACCTTCCCGCGGCATAATACAATCGCCAATCTGTTCGTAAATCGCACATCGGTTATGACATTCCTTGCCGAATTGCGTAATTTCAATCTCAACGTTTTGGTTAATTCGCAGCTTACTACCAATAGCTAATTTAGTCAGTTCGATGTCTTCGGTTGTAATATTCTCGGCAAAATCACCCGGCGAAACCTTTGCACCGGCCGCGATCATCTTGGCTATGGATTCGACAGCAAGCAAACTTATCTGCCTATGCCAATCGCCCGCATGAGCGTCACCAACAATGCCGAAGTCGATTTTCAATTCAGCTTCGGTCACATTCGTTTTTTGGATACCTCGCTTTTCGGAAATTGATATCGCTTTAATTGTCCCTTTTGTAGTCGCCACTTTTTCCTCCTGTTTTTTCAAGCAACTTTATCTGGCCTATCACCATACCCTTGCCGGTATATTTGAGCATATCATAAATTGTAAGACACGCTACACTCGCCCCTGACAAAGCTTCCATTTCTACTCCCGTCTTGCCTGAAGAGGTAACAGTTACTGTCACGCAAACCGATTTATCCTCATCATTCAGCATAAAATCAACGCCAACGGCTTCAATCAAAATACTGTGGCACAATGGTATCATAGATGATGTAAGCTTGACTGACTGTATGGCAGCTATTTTGGCAGTGGCAAGAACGTCGCCTTTGACACAACTCTCGTCTTTGACAACTCCAAAAGCCTGGCCACCGAGATCAATAGTCCCACTTGCCTTTGCGGTTCTTATCGTAATGTTTTTATTACTTACATCTATCATGCCTTTTGATTCCTGCATCTGCTTTCAGCCTCCGATTTTCTGCATGTGGAATTCTCCATCAGGTGAGTTCAACTTCGTATAATTGTGTTTCTCATTTAATATTCCTTTTAATAACTTTTGTATTTCTTCATCATTAGCACCGGCTCTGAGAGGTTTTTTTATATCACAGTATTGGGATGAATATAAACAAGGTTTGATTTTTCCGTCACTGGTTAATCTGAGCCTGTTGCAGGAATCACAAAACACCGAACTCCTGCCGCTAATAAAACCTATGGTCCCTGCCGAATTCTTGATCTTGAAATAAGAGGCAGGCCCGCCAGAGGTATCTGTCAAAACACTCGAAAGCGAGCCAAACTCGCCTTCTATGACCCGACGAACTTCAGCCGTCGGCACATAGTCACTTGCCGGCCTCGTATATTTGCTGGTCGGACAATATTCAATAAACCTGACGGCAACCGGCATCCGTACACTCATTTGAGCGAGCGGCAGAATTTGCGAAACATTGACACCCTTCATTATAACACTGTTGATTTTAACAGGCGTGAGACCTGCTTCTAATGCCTTGTAAATACCTTTGGTTACTTTCGGTAACAAATCGAAGCCAGTAATGTCTTTGTAGCTTTGATTTTCCGCAGAATCGACGCTTATGTTAACTCGTTGCAGGCCTGCATTCTTAAGCTGGGTCGCTAACGGCTCAAGAAGAACGCCATTAGTTGTAAGAGTTAACTCCTCGATCTCTTTGATTCCAGCTAATTTTTCAACAAGATAAGTAATATTCTTTCTGATTAGAGGCTCTCCGCCGGTCAGCCTGACTTTCCGAATACCGCATCCGGCCAAAAGTTTGACTATACGTTCTATTTCTTCAAGCTTCAGGATCTCTTGTCTTTTAAGAAAATCACAACCACACAGCGGGTGACAGTAAACACACTGTAAATTACATCTATCGATAACAGATACTCTTAGATAATCAGTCTTCATATTAAATCAGTCTCACTGCTACAAGCATTCCCTTTTCTAGTTTATCCACGCCAATTTCCAAACTAATCAAGCCATCAGCACCACACAAAGAATTAATATGTGCGGACCCATGGTATTCAACAGGCTCGACCTGTCCCTTCTCTGTTATAGTTACAGGCAGCAATCGTTGTCTCTTGGCCTTTTTGTTTATCAAAGACTCAGCCAGAGGCATTTGAATATTAAGAGGCTGGTAATCGTGGCCCATCAATTTGTACAGAAAAGGTTTGACCAAAATTTCAAACAAAACAAATGTTGACACCGGATTGCCAGGCAGACCAAAACAATACTTCTTTTCAGACACACCAAAAACTGTAGGCTTACCAGGTTTTATGGCAATTTTTTCGAACAACAGGTCTATATTATTTTGTCTGATTATCCCCGGCACAAAATCAAAATCGCCCGCCGACACACCTCCGGAGACAATAACCACGTCACTTTGCTTGATAGCTTCCTTGAACACAACGTCGATCTGATCAGCCGTATCGCCGGCAACGCCATAATTTGTTGCCGAGGCCCCCATATTTTCAATCTGAACAGCCAGCTGGAAACTATTACTGTTGCGTATCTGCGATGGGCCGGGTTCCGATGCAGGCTCAACCAGTTCACTGCCCGTGGCGATAACCGCAACCTTAGGCCTCCTCGAAACCAAAGGCTGAGTATTACCTACCGAAGCAAGAACAGCAATATGTTGCGGCCTTAGAATGATCCCATTCCGCAAAACAACATCACCTGCGCCAATATCTTCTCCCTGCTGACAAATATTATCCGCGGTCTTTTCACCCACAAAACGAATACTATCTTCAGTTGGACTTTCAACATATTCTTTCATGATCACACAATCGGCACCTTCTGGAACCATGCTGCCGGTCATGATTTTCGAACACTGATTTGCTCCAACAACCTTTTGTGGAACATACCCTGCCGGAATTGTTTCGATAGTTGCCAGTTCATTACCCAAATCTGCTCTTCGGCAGGCGAAACCATCCATTGCCGATTTGTTAAATGGCGGTATGTCCATATCTGATTTAACATCTTCAGCCAATATCCGGTTCAGTGCACTGGTGAACTCGGCGCGTTCTGTATCAAGTTGACGGGCTGAGTCTAAAACTATTTCCAATGCTTTCTCAAATGCCAACATCTTTTTTCTCCATAACAAATTCCCGATAATCCTTCATTGTGTTGAGGTTCTTAAGTTGCCCCACACACGCCAGGTCAATGTAATTAACCTTGCAATCACTTAAAGCGGTTATTATTCGATAACTTTCCGCTGCGATAGCTTTATCAATCGCGACAAGAGCATCCTTTTTATATACAGCGAAAAGGGGCTCATACATATCCGGCCCGGTTTGCGGCACTACAGCGTCAAAGCCTTTGCTTTCTCTGAGCATCCTTCGAATAAAACTAATATTGACATCAGGTATATCGCACGCAATTATAAAATTAACTTTGTTTGCAGAAACTCTCAAAGCCGAGGCAATTCCAATAAGCGGCCCCTTACCCACAACTTCGTCAGGCACAACTTTTAAGCCAAGAAAACTGTGCTTCGACACATCGTTTGAACTAACCAGAACCTGGCTAAAATGAGGATGCAACTGCTCAAAGATATGTTTTATCACAGGCTTTCCATTAATTAGCAGCATACTCTTATCCTGGCCCATCCGTGCACTTTTACCCCCCGCCATTATAACCGCCGTTGCTTTGGCCTTTTCAGCCCATCTGCCGCCAACCAATTCAATTTCATCCAGGCTAATATCAAAATCACTGCCATCAAAAATCACTGTTCTATCCGCATGCCGAGCAACATCTTTGGCAGAAGCTTTATAATTGGCTGCTTCACCGCCTTGAAGCATAAAAAACAATCCCGGCTCAACAACCTGGCGAAGGCTGTTCGATTCACAAATCGATACTGCATCATTACCAATAATATTATGCAACGCTGTTATACCTTCTGCCAAATGTGATTTTAATGCCCTTAGCCAGAACACCTGCCTGGCACCAGCCGCCAGCATCCTGCATGTATCCTTATCCGATCGGCTGTCGGTTTCCTCAGTAATACAGAAATCGCCTTCAAGTGTAGTACATACACCACAGCCCCGGCCGCCGCGAGGACACTGGCCGTTAGCATGCTCTATCGCGGTCACTTTTATCCCAACGATATTATGCCGCGAACTGAATCTCCTGATCAAAGAGCACGCAAACTCAGTTTTGCCAACGTTTCTGCCAGCCGCACCAATCATCAACATACCTGGGGTCTGAATCATTTCAGTATCCAAAACCATCCTGTTAAAATCCGAGAACTTTTTATTACTCCTGACAGTTCTTTGTCTTTTTCGAAATCTTCAAATCTATTGTCTCAACCTCATCGACACCTCTCAAAGGCGTGACCATCCCTATCACAGTTTGCGAAATAAAACCCTCAACAAAATTGTTCAAATCAATACTTTTACCATTAATTATCAGATTAGCACTTACAACAGCTTCTTGATTTCCATCGCACGCCATCAGCTCTTTCCCTTCTTTCATTAAAAATAGATTTCTGTTCAAATAACGTAATCGGATACACTCACCGAATTGTTATTTCGTTCAAACTCAACAAGATCGGCAAATGTTCTACTGTTCCAGACTTCAAGCATTGCCTGGTCAATCTCTCGCCATAACTGCCCAAATGCATTGTCACCCCAATGAACTTTTTCTTTACCCCTTCTACCATTATCCAGAGTTGACAAGATAGCCCCCTGCATGAACTCAAAAACCTCTCCAACGGTTAGCTCTTTAGCATTCCTGACTAATATGTACCCGCCTCCATTACCACGTCTGGACTCAACAAAACCGCCTCGTTTGAGTTCGTTCAGAATAGCCTCAAGAAAACGATGAGATATCCCTTGCGCCTGAGCTATGCTGTGTATTTTCACAGGCCCGTCAATATCACGTGAAGCTAATTCGAAAATCGCCTTTAATGCATACTCACATTTTTTAGATATTTTCATCCTTACCCTTATATCCCTATTAACCCAATCGGGATACTATAGCGTTTTTGACTCCTACAGTCAACATTTTATTATTTACACGTGATCAGGCATTTTGAAATAGACCTGAAAAACCGCGTTTTTAAGCCTGAAAAATGCATTTTCGAACCTGCCGATGAAAACTGTATAATAAAGTTTTTTTTACAAAAAAGCACCTCAAATTCGAATACACAATATCCTCCGTAAGCACTTTCCCTGTTTTTGCCCAGCATGCGGCCCCGATATCCCCCCTGTGTCTACGCACATAAAAAAAAGACCTGGATTTATCTCCAGGTCTCAATAGCGGTGGCATCATATGTATATCTGAAGATGACACTTAGCCCGATATGCTTTCATTTAAGGCTTAATGAATGTCGGAGTTGTCGGTATTTAGAAGGGTCGTATTTCCACAAGTCTTTATTGAAAAAAGGCTTAACCCTTATCGGTTGCCCAGATAGTAACATCCTAAATATAGAGTTAATAATATAGCAAATTAGTCTATTATACTCCCGTGCGAAACAGGCTATGCTTTGCTATGTCTTTTCTTTCAACCGTTTGTCAATCGCTGCTGCTGCTTCGCGGCCACTTTTGATTGCACTTACAACTAAAGAAGCTCCGCTGGCAGTGTCGCCGGCAGCGAATACCCATGGCACGCTGGTTTGATAATTTTCTACTGCTATGTTGTCGTGGTCGTCCAGTTGCAAACCCAAATCTTCTACCAGCCCTTCGTGAACCACATGCACAAATCCAAGCGCCAAAATCACAAGGTCAGCTTTGAGTACAAAATCAGTATTCGGCAGTTCCTTCAGCTTCCAGTCGTTTGCTTTTCTTATCCATTCCACCTGGCAGCCTTGCAATTCATTAACCTTAGTTCCTGCCCCCGAGAATTTTTTTGTCATCACGCCCCACTGTCGCCGGCAACCTTCCTGGTGCGAAGAAGATGTTCGCATTATTCTCGGCCACATGGGCCAAGGTGTATCTTCCGGCCGAGACTGGGGCGGTTCTGGTAAGATTTCCAATTGATGTATTTGTTTAGCTCCCTGCCGACAAGCCGTGCCAACGCAGTCGCTGCCTGTATCACCACCGCCTATCACGACAACAACTTTGTCTCTGGCACTGGTCATAGCGGAGCCATTGTTCGCTTCTTTTGCGTTGAGTTTGTTCTGGGCAGCCAGGAATTCCATCGCAAACAAAACATTTTCATATTCTCGTCCTGGAATATTAAGATCTCTCGGCTGTCCGGCTCCCATAGTCAAACAGACACAATCAAACCTTTTTTTCAGATATCTTCTGGAAATATCCTCTCCGACATTCACGCCTGTTTGGAATTCGACACCTTCTGCGATTAGCTGCTTTAATCTGCGGTCAATAATGGTTTTAGAAAGTTTAAAATTCGGTATTCCATAACGTAACAGCCCGCCCGGTTTCTCATCCTTTTCAAAAACAACCACATCGTGTCCTGCTCGTGATAATTGTTGCGCCGCTGCCAGGCCCGCGGGACCGGAGCCAATTACTGCAACTTTTTTTCCCGTTTTTTGTTTAGCGGGCATCGGTTTTATCCAGCCTTGCTGGAAGCCACGTTCGACAATCTGGAACTCAATGTGTTTAATCAGTACCGGCTCATCGTTAATAGAAAGCGTACAGGCGGTTTCGCAAGGTGCCGGGCAAACTCTTCCTGTAATTTCCGGGAAATTATTCGTCGAATGAAGCAACTGGCAAGCATGCTCCCATTTATCCTTGTACACCAACTCATTCATATCAGGTATGCAGTTTTTCAATGGGCAGCCTGTGCCATGACAAAATGGTATTCCACAATCCATGCATCTTGCCACCTGCTGATAAATCTCGTCCGGTGTTAAAGGCAAATCAAGTTCATTGAAATCAAGAACACGTTCTTTGATCGCTCGATGGGTCACTTCCTGGCGTTTATATTTTAAAAAGCCTTTACTTTCTCCCATCAAAACACCTCCTCAGTTGCAGGCGTTGTTTCTGTGGATCTCTGTTCGGATGCCCGCATTTTTTCCAGCGCCTTTCGATAATCGACGGGAACAACTTTCACAAATCTGCCAATCATATCCGACCATGCATTTAAAATGTACTCTGCTCGCTTGCTTTGCGTCCACTTCAGATGCTGTTCGATCAAACTTCTGAGAAATTTTTTGTCATCTTCCTGCCAAACACTCTCAAGCTCTACCATGTCAAGATTGCAAAGCGTATCGAACAGTTGCATTTCATCAAGAACATACGCGGTCCCTCCGCTCATACCTGCTGCAAAGTTGCATCCTGTTTTACCGAGCACAACAACCGTTCCGCCTGTCATATATTCACAACCATGGTCGCCAAGACCTTCGACAACGGCTACTGCTCCGCTGTTGCGTACAGCAAATCTTTCGCCGGCCATACCGTTGATGAAAACCTGCCCTGACGTTGCACCATAAAGTAAGGTATTGCCAACGATAATGTTTTCATGCGCTATAAATGGAGCGTTTTTGGGCGTTTGAACAATAATTCGGCCTCCGGAAAGACTCTTGCCAAGGTAGTCATTGCTGTCGCCGATGAGCCTCAGCGTTATGCCTGGAGCTAAAAACGCGGCGAAGCTTTGCCCAGCGGAACCATTGAAAACAATTTCCAGTGTGCTGTCAGGCAAACCCTCTGGGCCGTATTTTTGAACTATACGATTACTAAGTATTGCTCCCACAGTCCGATTTATATTGCGAATAGGCATTTCAATTGTAGTTTTTTTCTTGTTTTCAATAGCAGGTTTGGCCTTTTCGAGAATCTGCCAATCGAGATGGTCGTCAATCTTGCTGGCCTGGGTGCAAGTTTGTCTTATAGCTTTGTCGCCAGAGGCATCAGGCTGATATAAAATGGCAGAAAAATCCAGCCCCTTTGCTTTCCAATGGTCAATCGCCTGTTGGGTACGCAATCTGTCAACTCTGCCGACCATATCTTCAAATTTTCTGAAGCCAAGTTCAGCCATGATCTGCCGAACTTCCTGGGCTATAAAAAACATAAAGCGTTCGATATATTCGGGTTTGCCCGCAAATCTTTTTCGAAGCTCCGGGTCCTGCGTACCAATTCCGAAAGGACATGCTCCTTCGTGACACTTGCGCAATAAAGTGCATCCGATCGCCACAAGTGCAGCCGTGCCAAAGCCGAATTGCTCGGCTCCTAATAAGGCAGCAACAACAACATCTCTTCCGGTCTTAAGTTGGCCGTCAGTCTGAATGCGGATTCGGCTTCGCAATCCGTTCATTACAAGCACCTGCTGTGTTTCAGCAAGTCCTAATTCCCATGGGCAGCCTGTATGCTTGATCGAAGAAAGCGGGCTTGCACCGGTTCCGCCGTCGTGGCCACTGATAAGGACTTCATCGGCGTTGCCCTTGGCGACACCGGCGGCAATTGTGCCGACGCCGACTTCGGCGACCAGTTTAACAGAAACCTTAACGCCTGGATTGCTGCATTTGAGGTCATATATCACTTGCGCCAAATCCTCTATCGAATATATATCGTGCTGAGGCTGCGGCGATATCAGTGTTCCTCCAGGCGTCGAGTGGCGCATCTTCGCGATTTCTTCGGTTACTTTATGACCCGGCAGTTGTCCGCCCTCGCCGGGTTTTGCTCCCTGGGCAATTTTTATCTGCAATTCTCTGGCATGTGCTAAATAATTTATAGTAACTCCGAATCTGGCACTAGCTACTTGCTTGATAGCGGAATTTTTCGAATCTCCGTTAGCTTCTGGTATGTATCGAGAGGGGTCTTCGCCGCCTTCGCCGGTATTACTCATCGCCCCTATTCGATTCATAGCAATTGCTAAACATTCGTGTGCTTCTTTGCTAATCGAGCCATGACTCATGGCACCGGTGCAAAATCTTTTTACAATTTCGTCGGCAGGTTCGACTTCTTCTATTGGTATGTTGCCATCTGTGACAAATTCAAATAATCCTCGCAGTGTACATCTTTTTCGCGATTGGTCGTTCACGGCCTTGGCATAATCGGCATAAGCCTGATCGTCTGTGTATTTAACCGCATGCTGCAGCCGAGAAACCGTTGTCGGATTCCAAAGATGGTATTCTTCTCCATGTCTGAAATGATATTCTCCGCCGAAGTCTAATTCGAGCGACCCAGCGGGACGCTGCTCAAACGCCGACTTGTGACGAGCCAGCGACTCTATAGCGACCTGTTCAAGGCCAATTCCACTGATACGAGAACTGGTGCCTGTGAAATACTTATCTACAAAACCGCGATTCAGGCCGATAGCTTCGAATAACTGAGCAGCATGGTAGCTGCGAAGTGTTGAAATGCCCATCTTGCTCATGGTTTTCAAGATACCCTTCTTAACCGCAGCGATATAATTGTCCGCTATTTGCGTCGGTTCCATCTTGGCGGGTATTTCCCCCTGCCGTTGCAATTCATTAAGCGACTCAAATGCCATGTAAGGATTAATCGCATTGGCTCCAAAACCACACAAAAGACAAAAATGCATAACCTCCCTCGGCTCGCCACTTTCGATAATCAGTCCAGCTTCTGAACGTAACCCTCGATCGAGCATGCCTTGATAAACCGCGACCGTTGCCAGCAGCGAAGGTATGGGTGCCTTGGTCTCTGAAACATTACGGTCGCTGAGGATAACCAGCGAAGCGCCCTGGCGAATCACTTTTTCTGCCGAATCGACTAACAAATCAAGCCCTTTGCGGAGAGCTTCGCCGGGATCATTCGAATCGGCATCGAACAATGCCGAAACCGTAGCGACCTTGAAATCATCCCGACTGACCGTCCGCAGGCGTTCAATGTCTTCGTTGGTAAGAATCGGATGCGGCAGCTTGAGTTGTCTGCAATGCTGAGGGGTTTCCTGCAGGAGATTGCGTTTGTTGCCCGTAAACATCATCAGGCTCATCACAAGTCCTTCACGCAATGGATCTATCGCTGGATTTGTTACCTGCGCAAAAAGCTGTTTGAAATAGTTAAACAACAGCTTGGGCTTATCGGAAAGCACCGCAAGCGGCGCATCATTGCCCATCGATCCTATCGGCTCCTGGCCATTGACAGCCATCGGTATCAAGAGCATTTTAAGCTCTTGGCGTGTGTAGCCGAATGCACGCATTCTTTGGGCTATAGTATTGGCATCACCGCTGACAAGATTAGGAGTATCAAATAGACCGCGAAGTTCAATTCTATTTTCATCCAGCCATCTGCGATAAGGCTTTTGTCTTGCGATCTTACTCTTTACCTCGTTGTCCGAGATCTCCCTGCCTTCGGCGGTATCAATAAGGAACATATGTCCAGGCTGCAGCCGGCCTTTCTTGCGAATTTTTTCCGGCGGGAAGTCCACAACTCCAGCCTCGCTTGCAATGACTGCCAAACCATCGGTTGTAACCAGATATCGGCACGGCCTTAGGCCATTTCGGTCCAGCATGCCGCCAAGAAGTTGGCCATCTGTAAATACCATCGCCGCCGGACCGTCCCATGGTTCCATTATCGAAGCGTGATACTCATAGAAAGCACGTTTATCTGTACTGATATGATACTTTGTTCCGAAAGCCTCTGGTATCATCATCATCAGTGAATGCGGCATACTTCTGCCCGCACGAACCAGAAGCTCGACAACATTATCGAAACACGCCGAATCGCTCCCATCAGGCGTCAGGATCGGAAACACGTCTGTAATGTCCTGCCCCAATAAGTCGCAGGCCATTTTCGCTTGTCTTGCCCGCATGGAATTCCGGTTGCCGCTAAGCGTATTTATCTCGCCGTTGTGCGCTATGTAGCGTAACGGCTGGGCAAGCTGCCAGCTCGGAAATGTGTTCGTACTATAACGCTGATGTACAATTGCAAGAGCCGATTTGACTCGCTCATCTGCAAAGTCCGGATAATATGCAAACAACTGCCATGCCATAAACATCCCTTTGTAGCAAATAGTCTTGCACGAAAGCGATGCCACATAGAATTCATTCCCGGCTTCGCCGAATTTTTCTCTAACCTGTCGCTCAGCACGCTTGCGAGCCAGATATAACCGCCGTTCTAAATCATCAGCTTCGAAACCAGCCCCATCTATAAAAATCTGTTTGATCGAAGGTTCGCTGTCCATGGCTATTTGACCAAGACAATCATTCAAGGTTGGCACGTTACGCCAACCGAATACTTTCATACCATAATAGCCAACCGCTGCTTCCAATACTTCTTGGCACCGCTGGCAAAGCTCGGCGTCCCTCGGCCCAAATACCATACCCACGCCATACTGTTCGGAATTAGGCAGTGAAAAACCAAGCTTCTTAGTTTCGGCGGCAAAGAATTCGTGCGGAATTTGCAATAAAATCCCAGCGCCATCGCCAGTGGTCTCATCGGCACCTGCTGCCCCGCGATGATGGAGGTTTATCAGTATCTGCTTGCTGTATTCAATAATGGAGTGATTACGCTCGCCGTTGATATTTACGACTGCACCGATACCGCAGGCGTCGTGCTCACGGCGCACTTCATACAAGCCCTGATTTTTCGGGGTTATGGCCATCTTTCGTCCGATGCTCTCAAATCCTAAATCTTGCTACCTTAAAATACGTTTACTATCTTAAGGTTGTTTGCTATTTCGTCAACTATCGTAATATAAACTAAACTCATATGGATGCGGCCTTAAAGAGAGCTCATGCAACTCATTGTCCCGCTTCCAATTAATCCAGGTCTCAATCAAGTCGTCAGTAAATACGCCGCCTGCCGTCAAAAACTTATGGTCTGTTTCCAGTGCATCGATGGCTTCAGCTAATTCGCCCGGCGTCTTTTTGTATTTAGACAGTTCCTCAGAACTCATATCATAAATATCTCTATCGAGCGGCTCGCCCGGATCGATTTTATTTTGTATGCCGTCTATTGCTGCCATAAGCATTGCGGTCCATGCCAGGTACCCATTGGCTGTCGCATCGGGACAGCGGAATTCGAGCCTTTTTGCTTTTGGGCTATTCGAATACATTGGAATTCGCACCGCAGCGGAGCGATTTCGTGCGCTCATCACAAGATTAACCGGTGCCTCAAAACCCGGCACGAGACGGCGGTAGGAATTTGTGGTAGGAGCCGCAAAAGCCAAAATTGCCGGTGCATGTTTGAGAATTCCGCCAATCGAATATAAACCGATATCGCTTAAGCCGGCATACCCGTCATCTGCAAACAAGGGTTTGCCTTCTTTCCATAGCGAAAAGTGTGAGTGCATTCCACTTCCATTGTCCTCAAAAATCGGCTTAGGCATAAACGTTACGGTCTTACCATTACGCCTGGCAACGTTCTTAATGATATACTTATACCACATAAACTGATCAGCCATTTTCAAAAGCTCATCAAATTGCATGTCGATTTCCGACTGCCCGGCTGTGGCGACTTCATGATGGTGAGCTTCGACTACGATACCGACTTTTTGCAGTTCCATGACCATCTCGCCGCGAAGGTCATGATAAGTATCCGTCGGACTGACAGGAAAGTATCCACCCTTAAAACTCGGTTTATAACCAAGGTTAGGCTCTTCGAAACGGGCGGTATTCCATGCTCCTTCGACGGAATCTATCCGGTAAAATCCGGTGTACTGATTTTGTTCGTAACGAACCTCATCAAAGATAAAAAACTCGGGCTCAGGTCCGATGTAGCATGTATCAGCGATACCGGTTTCCTTCAGGTAAGCAGTGCCTTTTCGCGCAACATGACGTGGGTCACGCGTATAGTCTTCTCTGGTGATTGGATCAACGATATCAGCTATCACGCTGATAGTCGGCTCTTTAAAAAACGGGTCTATAACCGCGGTATCAGGGTCCGGTATGGCAAGCATATCTGACATATGTATCCCTTTCCACCCTCGAATCGATGAGCCATCAAACCCGACCCCATCTTTGAAGGTGCTCTCGTCCCACGTATCAGTCGGATAAGAACAGTGCTGCCACGTGCCCAAAAGATCGACAAATTTCAAATCGATCATTTTTGCATTCTTCTTTTTCGCAAGTTCAAAAAATTCTTTTGCCGTCATTATACAATTCCTTTCAAAAATCAATCTTTTTTAAGTTAAAAAAGTCCTAACCAATGGCGGCATTCCCTTTTTCGCCGGTACGAATACGGACACACTCGGTAAGCTCTGATACAAATATCTTTCCGTCACCGATTTCGCCGGTTTTCGCCCCTTCGATAATCGCGTCAATGGCGTTCTGCACAAACTCTTCATTAACCGCTATCTCGAGCCTTATTTTTTTAAGCAGATTTACCTCAAACTTAATTCCTCGATAGCTTTCTTCATAACCGTGCTGTTCGCCGCAACCTAATGCGTTCGTCACAGACATTTTATGAACTTCGGCTTTATACAAAGCCTGTTTG
>SDBV01002604.1_pt1 | contig 26889 bp, 23 predicted proteins | sample 2277081 | NCBI WGS metagenome assembly SDBV01 (sample SAMN10402039, study PRJNA504765) | marine sediment metagenome | isolation source: marine sediment core GS10_PC15, 223 cmbsf | place: Arctic Ocean: Southern Knipovich Ridge | collected 2010 | reverse complement strand
GGGCTGCGTGTTATTACGGCCACTATGCCTCATACCCAGGCGGTATGCATTAGCCTATTTATCGGCGTTGGCTCCCGGTATGAAGCTGAAGCTCAGGCTGGTATCTCACACTTTATTGAGCATCTGCTCTTCAAAGGCACACCAAAGCGACCAACTGCCTTGGAACTTAGCCAAGTCATCGAAGGGGTGGGGGGTATCCTCAATGGCGGCACTGACAAGGAATTAACCATTTACTGGTGCAAGGTGGCTCTGTCCCACTTACCCTTAGCCCTAGACGTGTTAGTAGATATGTTACTCCGCTCCAAGTTTGACCCTCAAGATATAGAAAGGGAACGCCAAGTTATCATTGAAGAAATTAATATGAGTAAAGATTCACCATCACAGCAGGTTCACCTGCTTATTGATGAGCTTCTATGGCCCGACCATCCCCTGGGGCGAGATATAGCTGGCAGCAAGCAGTCAATAACTGGCATTACCAGAGACACGATGCTTGACTATCTGTCCGGTCAGTATCTACCCAATAACACCGTGGTTGTCATCACCGGTAATATTCAGCATCAGGAGATGGTAGCCACTGTTAGCCAGGCTCTGAGCAACTGGACTAACGAGCGGACTCACTCAGGGTATACTGCCTATAAGGAGCAGTCTGCCCAGCGGTTATATGTTGAGACCCGGGACACCAAGCAGGCGCATTTGTGTCTGGCATTACCCGGCCTACCACTCCTTCATCCTAAGCGCTTCACCCTCGGTATCCTTAACGTTATCCTCGGTGAGGGTATGAGTAGTCGTCTATTTACTGAAATCCGTGACCGACTAGGGCTGGCCTACAGCATTTATAGCTATGTTGACCACTTCCTTGACTCAGGCTCAATTACTATCTATGCTGGCGTTGAGCCCAAAAACCTGAAAGTAGTTATTAAGGCTATCTTGGAGCAGCTTCACCAACTCGCCGAAATAGTCCCTGAATCTGAACTATCCAAGGCCAAGGAGCTATCCAAAGGACGTTTGCTCCTACGTATGGAGGATTGCCGCAATGTTGCCGGCTGGATGGGAGGACAGGAGATTCTCACCGGACGCATTCTTAGTGTTGACCAGGTAGTATCTATTATTGATGCCATTACCGCAGAGGAGCTAAAGCAGATAGCTCAGGAGCTAATTGTCGCCAGTCAGCTCCGCCTGGCAATAGTTGGCCCAGTTGCTAGCGACGAACCTCTGGAAGAACTACTGAAGCTGTAAGAAAGTTTATCTATCCCACCCCCGTTTAATCTATCCTCGATGAATAATTCCAAGCCTATTGCTTTAGTAAATAAAAATAGCCGCAGCCCTCAGGCCGCGGCTATTCCCACCCCCACATGGGATGTCAAGAATACCCTTAACTATTATTTCGCCTGCTAATCAAGTTTAATACATACCCTCCATACCACCACCACCACCACCACCGGGCATGGCTGGCATTTTCTCTTTCTCCGGGATATCAGTAATCAGTGCCTCGGTAATCAAAACCATAGCGGCGATACTAGACGCATTTTCCAGGGCAGACCTCACCACCTTGGTCGGGTCAATGATGCCTTTGTCCATCATGTTACCGAAGTCATCGGCTTCAGCATCATAACCAACCCCGGCTTTGCTCTTCTTAACCGCATCCACTATCACTGAACCGTCTTTACCGGCATTTGTGGCAATCCAGCGGATTGGCTCCTCCACCGCTTTCTTCATGATATTAACGCCAGTGGCTTCATCCCCACTGAGCTTCAGCTTATCTAGGGTTTTAACCGCTGCGAGTAAGGAAATACCACCACCGGGCAAAATACCCTCTTCTACCGCTGCCCGGGTGGCTGACAGAGCATCCTCAACCCGGTGCTTCCTCTCCTTAAGCTCAGTCTCAGTAGCAGCCCCCACCTTAATTACTGCCACCCCGCCTACCAGCTTGGCCTGTCTTTCCTGGAGCTTCTCCCGGTCAAAGTCAGATGTAGTCTCCTCTATTTGCGCCTTAATCTGCTTGATTCGGCCCTTGATAGCCTCATCTGAACCTTTACCCTCAACAACAGTAGTGTTATCCTTATCGGCGGTTACCCGGCGAGCTCTACCCAGGTCCTCCACAGTGACCGAGTCTAACTTACGTCCACGCTCCTCAGTGATCACCTCACCACCAGTGAGAATGGCAATATCTTCCAGCATTGCCTTGCGCCGGTCGCCAAAACCGGGAGCCTTAATTGCCAGAACATTAAGCGTGCCTCTTAACTTATTGACCACCAATGTCGCCAGGGCCTCGCCATCCACATCCTCGGCGACAATGAGCAGGTTCTTTGATGTCTGCAGTATCTTCTCCAGAGCCGGGAGCAGGTCAGATACTGACGAAATTTTCTTATCGGTGATAAGGATATAGGGGTCATCAATCACCGCTTCCATCCGCTCAGCATTGGTGACGAAATAGGGACTGATATAGCCGCGGTCAAACTGCATCCCCTCCACATAGTCTGTCTCATACTTTATCCCCTTGGATTCCTCAACGGTGATAACCCCGTCTTTGCCCACCTTCTCCATTACTTCGGCAATTAAATCACCAATCTCCGGGTCCTTGGCGGTAATATTGCCTACTTGAGCAATCTGATCCTTACCCTTCACTTCGGTGGATACTTTCTTGAGTTCATCAATGATAGCTGTAGTCGCCTTCTCGATACCTCTCTTTAACGCCAGGGCATTGGCGCCAGCGGCTACATTCTTGAAGCCCTCACTGATGATGGCATGAGCCAAGACAGTGGATGTTGTTGTGCCATCGCCACAGGCATCATTGGTTTTAGACGCCGCTTCCTTAATCATCTGAGCCCCCATATTCTCAAAGGGGTCAGGAAGATCAATATCCTTGGCAATGGTAACCCCGTCATCAATTACGGTAGGTGGACCCCATTTCTTGTCTAGCACCACCGGGCGTCCTCTAGGTCCCAAAGTTACTTTGACGGCGTCAGCCAAGGTATCTATTCCCTTCTTTAAATAGCGCCTAGCCTCCTCATCAAATACAATCTGTTTCGCCATTTTTTCTCCTCCTTATTGCATTGCATGCTAACTGGACTTGTTTTTTAACCCTTCTTCGCCAAAATATCACTCTCGCGCAAGATTATAACTTCCTCATCATCGATCTTAATTTCAGTGCCGCCATATTTAGCATAGAGCACTATATCCCCCACCTTAACATCCATAGCTATCCGTTTTCCATCCTCGGATAGTCGGCCGGGGCCAACAGCAATAATCTTGCCCTCCTGGGGCTTCTCCTTAGCAGTATCGGGCAGAACAATCCCCCCCTTGGTCACCTCCTCTTTTTCACTAGGCTTGACCACCAAACGGTCAGCCAATGGTTGCAGTTTAACCGCCATTCTATTCCTCCTTTTTTTAATTACTCACCACAGGTTCAATTCGTTAGCACTCTCAGGACGAGAGTGCTAACATCTATATAATAACACAGGTAAACATGTGGCGCAACTTAGCCTGTAGCAATTTGTGGTAAATGATGACAACTGAGGGACATTTTAAGCCTTAAATTTATCTCTTATCCTCGACACACTGCTTTTTTAGCCCTAAAACTTTATTATGCAGCGCCCCACTTTTGTCATTGCTGGCTAACCTGATTGTTTATCAACCTCACCCCCTTTATCCCCCTCCCTTAGTAAGGGAGAGGGAAGAATATTAGAAGAGAGGCTCCGCCTCTCTTTGACTCTCCTTCAGTATCTCTCTCCTTAATAAACGACCTACCCCCCTTTAAGTGGAGGGAACGGTGGTGAGTTACTGAGTAAATAACCCCTTGATTGACAGTTTACACTAAATCGTGTAAAATCTAACTATGCCTAACCGATACCGAGTAAAGCGACCGCATTGGGAAAGCCAGCGCATCCAGGCACTAAGGCACCACCTGGGTCTGACCCAGCGTGAACTGGCAGATAGATTAGGCACACGCCAGCAAACCATAAGCGAATGGGAAACCGGGATGTATAGACCGCGCGGTGCCTCAGCTACCCTGCTATCTATTGTTGCCGAGCGAGCCAATTTTGAATATCAGACCACTCCCTCAGAGAAATCTAAGAAACCTTGATCATTATACACGCAAGCGTGCCTAATGATGGCTAGTCTATTTAGTGCCGGGTAAATAATAACCACGCACTATCCAGACGCTATCACTTAGAGGCGGGTAATGATTAAACTTGAGGTTTATAAGGGGGATATTGCCCAGCTTGAGCTCGATGCTCTGGTAAACGCCGCCAACAATCGGTTGTGGATGGGTGGTGGGGTAGCTGGGACTCTGAAGCGAGCCGGGGGTAAAGAAATTGAGGCTGAGGCAATCAAACAGGGGCCCATTCCTACCGGAGAGGCAGTAGTCACCGGAGCCGGTAGGCTAAAAGCAAGGTATGTCATACACGCCGCAGTAATGGGGCAAGACCTAAAAACCAATACCGAAAAGATAAAGCAGGCAACCAAGAGCAGCTTACTCAGAGCTGATGAGCTTAGTATAAAGAGCATTGCCTTTCCTGCCTTCGGCACTGGGGTTGGTGGTTTTCCACTCGGCGAGTGTGCCAGAATAATGATTAGTGAAGTGCTCAAGCACTCGACTGAGAAAACCGGGCTGGAGAAGGTGGTCTTTGTCCTGTATGATGAGCCAGCCTACCTTGAATTTAAGCAAGAGCTTGATAAGCAGTTAAGCTAAAGAGCTTAATAAAACAGCCGTAAAATAGGCGGTTTACCCTTACTAAACCGCCTTAAATAAGACTATTGATACACGATAGCGTGTTAAATAGGGAGAAGTCACACCATGCTTTACCCGGTAGCAGAACGAGCCAGAGTATCAGAAAGACAAATTATTACAATCTGGCAGTCCCAGCTGCTAGATAGAATTGAACTGGCTACTGAAGGAGGCGAAGTAATAAGGATAATATACCCGGGGAGGATTAATGATGACCGAGGGGCTGACTTCCGAGATGCCGTTATTGCCACCAGCGAAGGAGTAATACATGGAGACATTGAAGTTCATGTTAAATCCAGCGGTTGGCAGGCTCACCGACACCACCAGGACCCAGCCTATAACCCGGTAATTCTGCACGTGGTGATGTGGCACAATAGTAAGACAGCTACCAATCTCCAGAATGGAAAGAGTGTTCCTATTCTGGCAATACATAAGTATATAAGCCCGACTAGCCCGTCGTCCAATCTGGCATACCCCTCAGCTACTTTAACTATGCCCTGCCTCAACGCCATAGGACACTTGAGTAGCGGTATTATAGCCGAGTTTCTGGATACTACCGGGGAGAAACGGTTTTTAGCTAAGGCTAGCCGGTTTCAAGACGATTTAGCTCAAATGGAAGCGAGCCAATGCCTCTACCAGGGTATAATGGGCGCTCTCGGTTACTCCAAGAATAAGCTCCCCTTTCTAGAACTGGCCCGCCGGTTGCCACTTCAGGCTCTAGAGTCTGTGGCTCGAGGCAAAATATCGGAGGCAGAATGCCTTGCCCGGCAGCAGGCGCTATTATTGGGTACTGCTGGGCTGCTTCCATCACAACGCCAAAATTGGCTACAGCAATTACCTGATGAATGGATAGACCAATTGGAGACACTTTGGGCTTCCTGTCACCAGACTGAGGCAATGTCTGAGGGTGACTGGCATCTATTTAAGGTCAGACCAAGCAACTTCCCCCCGCGCCGGATAGCGGCGATGAGTTACCTCGTATTCCGTTACAGACAGCTGGGGATCTTTGAAGAGGTAGTCAATATGGTAAAGGAGTCGCCACTCAGCAAAGGTTACCACCGGTTAGAAGAAGGGTTAACGATTACCACCTCCGGTTACTGGGCGAGCCACTTTGACCTCGGCTTAGGCAGAATGATAAACGGTTCTACCCTTCTTGGTAGCCGACGAGCCGCTGATATTGTAGTCAATATAATCCTGCCCTTCGCCTTTGCCTGGGGCAAAATTACCTCCCCGCCAGAGTTGATGAACAAAGCGCTTAACCTCTATCGGAGCTACCCCAAGCTGGCGGTAAACAGCGTAGAAAGGCATATGAGTAAACAGCTTGGGCTAAACAGTAGCCTGGCCAATTCAGCCCGGCGGCAACAAGGACTAATCCATATCTATTCTAGTCTATGCACTCAAGGCCGGTGTAACTGCTGCCCCCTAGGCTAGGTCTAGTTAGAGCTTTCTTTTTGACCTACCACAGTTATTACTACATTTCCCTTTTTGTGCCCTTTTTCGACATACCTGTGAGCCTCGGCAGTCTGTTCCAACGGATAGCGTCTATCTATGACCGTTTTTATCTTTGAAACTATGTTATTAGGACTGACCTTCCTTTTTTGGCCACTTCCATGCATACCAGACAATTAGTGCAATAAACACAGCTTCTAAAATCATATAAAATGCATAATTAGCCCAAAGCTCCCCTGGTACAAGCAATGTTGCGAGCAAAACAACAGCATGGAATATACCCACGATGATGTTTGTCCAGCGATTCGCTTTAACCTTCAATGTCAGGGACAGGAAAACCATAAAAATCGGAATCGCCATTAATATTGCAGCCCCCAACAAAAATACTTGAGTAATTTGAATACCCGCTACTTCTCCCGTTAGTACTTCCTCTATATGGCCCGCCCGAAAAAATGTGAAAAGATCGTTATATAAATAAAGAAACATTAAAGCTACCCATAATATTGAAAGCTTAATCTTCACATTTATCTTCACATCTTCCAAAATTCTTCCGGTCTTTTTGTTTGAATTCATTTTTTCTTCCTCCCTTTTTTTATTATTTAAATTGTCCTGTACAGTTACCTTGTCAGGTTTAGTTATTATGTTCCACAGTTATGACTACATTTCCCTTTTTGTGTCCTGTTTCGACATACCTGTGTGCCTCGGCCATTTGTTCTAACGGATAGCGTCTATCTATGACTGATTTTATCTTTCCCGCCTCAATAAGCTCTTTGAGGAAAATTAAATTTTCAGCCTTTTGGCTTGCTATATTGAGCGTATTAACTGTCACGTATGTCCCGTTCGGAGTTAGTGCTTTCTTGCAATTTGATTTCGAGATTTTTCCAACGGCATCAAAGATGACATCATAAAGCTCTCCTCTTTCTGTAAAATCCTCTTTAGTGTAATCAATTACCTTATCGGCCCCCAGAGATTTCACCAATTCTAAATTCGTGGTACTGCATACCCCGGTAACTTCTGCCCCAAAGTACTTGGCAAGCTGTACCGCAGCTGTACCTACACTTCCAGAAGCTCCATAGATAAGGACTTTCTGTCCGCTCTGGATATTTCCTCTTCTAAGGAAAACCAATGCTGTATTTCCCCCAAAGGGAACGGCGGCGGCTTCCTCATAGGTCATATTGGCCGGTTTTATTGCCAGCGCCCCGTTTTCAGGCATACATCTGTACTCGGCATAAGTACCTGGACTCATCCCGGTAGATGCAAAAACCTGGTCACCTTCTTTAAATAGTTTTACATCTTTGCCTACTGCTTCAATTTCGCCGGCTAGCGTAGACCCTAGTATTTTTTTTCTTGGTCCTCTGAAACCTAACATTATTCGCATGGGGAGCCAGGCATAGATAGGGACTTCGAAACTTCGAGTTCTCACGTTCCCTGAGTTTACTGTTGTTGCAAATATTCTGATGATTACTTCATTGTCCTTGGGAGTAGGTTTGGCTACCTCTTTGAGCTGAAGAACATCCGGTGGTCCGTATTTTGTGTATACAATCGCTTTCATAAGTATTCCTCCTTCTAACCGTGATTTCCCATTTCAATTCACAATGAGGCATCCTAACCCTCATCGCTCTTAATCGCCAATAATATACCCATAATACTTAGTTGTCAATCTAAGCCAATCTTAGGCTGGGAACCACGTCCAAATCTAAGCCATCTGTCTTACCGGCTTGGAAGCGATAGTAGCCACAGGCGGCAATCATAGCGGCATTATCGGTGCATAATACCGGCTCAGGGACCAGGACCGGGATGGGCGAGTTTTTAACCAGCCTGTTCCGCAGCAGTTCATTTGATGCTACCCCTCCAGCCAATAAAATCTGCCTCACCCGGTGCTCTTTGGCTACGGCCACAGTTTTGGTGACCAGAACATCAATCACTGCTTCCTGGAAACTGGCAGCAGCATCGCTCTGTGTCGGCAGTCTGTCACTGTGGTTCTCTAATAACGAAACCTTCTCGCCTTCCACCAAGCGTAACAGCGCTGTCTTAACGCCACTGAAGCTAAAGTCACTGCTTCCTTTAAGCCAGGCACGAGGCAACTTGAGGGAAGCCGTACCTGACCTTGCTGCTTCTTGAATAGCTGGACCGCCAGGGTAGCCCAAGCCTAATATCCTGGCGGCTTTATCAAAGGCTTCACCGGCAGCGTCGTCCCGCGTCCGCCCTAATAATACATAATCCCCGTGCCCTTTCATTAATGCCAGATCACTATGCCCTCCAGAAACAATGAGGCACACCACGGGGAAGGTAATCTGCCGGTTAGTTAGCCAGTTAGCATAGATGTGACCCTCAAGGTGATTAACTCCAGTAATCGGCAACCCACGAGCTAAAGCCATAGCCTTAGCCACATTTACTCCCACCAGCAGCGAGCCCGCCAGACCAGGCCCAATGGTAACGGCAATGCCATCCACATCACCCCAGGAAACCTTAGCCTCAGCCATCGCCTGTTTTAGTATGGGGATAATAGCTAGAATATGCTGCCTTGAGGCTACTTCAGGGACAATCCCCCCATAACGGGCATGAATTTCCACCTGAGAAGCAATCTGATTGGACAGAATTTTAACCCCATCCTCTACCACCGCGGCAGCGGTTTCATCACACGAGGTCTCAATACCCAGGATTTTCATACATCTGAATTATAGCATAGACACTACTGGGCAAAATAATATGAAGATTGGGATTGTTTATTAAACCTCACCCCCTTTAGGTTCTTGCTCAGGAACCCCATCCCCCTTTATCCCCCTTCCCCTTAGTAAGGGGAAGGGGGACTGGTTATACAAGAGAGGCTTTGCCTCTCTTAGACTCTCCTTATGGTATCTCTCCTTGAAAGGAGAGGGGGAAGGATATTAAAAAGAGGGGCGGCACCCCTCTTGTACCCCGGTCAGGCCTAAATTCCTTCAAATTACCATCAATAGCAACCCTATCTCTTTTGACACACCTATTAGCCAATGCTATGATGAATCTTAAAAGGACTAATTTGCCTACCGGGGGGCGAGTGAATTATATATGACTGGCATAGAGACACTGTTTCTAGTGTTGCTGGGGGTCTGTTTACTGTTATCTGCCTTCTTTTCCAGCTCAGAAACCGCCTTTATTTCCCTGCAGAGGTTCCGGTTAGAGCGTCTGGTTGAGACTAAGGTCAAAGGAGCCGAGCGAGTAGTGAGAATGATTGAGCGGCCGGAGAAGCTGCTATCCACTATCCTGCTCGGCAATAATTTTGTCAATACAGCCGCGGCGGCTTTAGCCACCATTTTGGCTGTTTCTTTGTGGGGGCAGGAGCGGGGTGTGCTCTTTGCCACCATAGGTGTAACCATTGTCCTCTTAATATTCGGTGAGGTTACCCCCAAGACCATAGCTACCCGGCATGCTGAGAGGTTATCCCTGGTATTTGCCCGACCAATACAGGCCTTATCCTGGTTGCTGGCACCCTTTGTCGCCGTGCTAAGCTGGATAGCTTCCGGTGTCACCAAGATGGTTGGTGGCACACCGGGACCCCGGTCTCTAATCAGCGCCGAGGAAATCCGCACCATGATTTCGGTAGGACACAAAGAGGGAACAGTGGAGGAAGCTGAGGCTGAGATGCTGCATAAGGTCTTTGACTTCGGCGACCGGCCGGTTAGAGAGGTATTAATACCGCGTACCGAGGTGGTATGGGTCGAGAAAGGCACCAAGCTGGCTGGTTTCCTCGGCATCTATGCTGAATCGCCGCTCTCTCGTTTCCCGGTGTATGAGGATAATATGGATAATGTGATTGGTATTCTCTCGGTAAAGGATGTGCTTATGGCTCAGGCTAAGAGTAGCATTGATAGCGAGAGCCCCATTGATGACCTCATTCGCCCGGCCTATTTTACTCCGGAGACCAAGCGTATCAGTGAACTATTTACCGAGATGCGCGACAAAAACTACCGGATGGCAGTAGTTGTCGATGAGTTCGGCGGCACTGCCGGCATCGTTAGCCTCAGCCGGCTGGTCGAGGAAATCGTTGGTCCAGTGGGTGACGAGCTCACCGAGGCAGAGAAGGAATACGAAGCCATCAATGAGTACACCTTCCAGGTCGACGGTGGTATGCGTATTGAAGAAGTAAATGAAGAGATGGATGTGGAACTGCCCGAGGGTGATTATGAGACGGTAGCTGGCTTTGTGCTCCACCTTCTGGGGTATATACCGAGGCAGGGTGAGCAGCTAAGGTACAAAGACTTAAAGCTGGTGATAACCAAAATGCGGGGGCTTAAAATCGAGGAAATTCTACTGACCAAGGAAAGGCATAGTCAGGAAAGCGATGCAACGTCTGCGGGTTAGATTTTGCCGAGGACAAGAGGTGAAATTCATCTCCCATTTAGATATTATGCGCCTGTGGCAGAGAGCACTGCATCGGGCTGGGATAGCCCTTGCCTACTCAGAAGGATTTAGCCCCCACCCTCGAATATCATTAGCGGCGCCGCTCCCCATAGGGGTAACCAGCGAAGCCGAGCTAATGGACATCTTTGCCACCAAGTGGGTTTCCCCTCACTACTTCACTAAGTCAATAAATCAACAGTTACCCCCTGGCATTGATATACTACAGGTATATCAAATAGCCTCAGGCCTGCCATCTCTACAGTCGCAGGTTCGCTATGCCGAATATAAGGTTGAAGTGGAGGCAGAAAAAGAGCCAAAGGATATCGAGGCAGCCCTTACCGTGCTGCTCTCATTAGAGCACCTGCCCTGGCAGCACCAGAGGGATACCGGCACCAGACATTATGACCTGCGGGCTTTAGTTGATGACCTGTGGCTTACTGGCTGGCATGACCTATATTCCACCGTAGGTATGAGACTACGCTGCGGCAGCAGCGGGGCAGGAAGACCGGAGCAGGTTACCGCTGCCCTGGGTTTTACCCATCACCCCCGGTCGATACACCGCACCAAGCTTATCCTGAAGACAGGCTGACTGATAATACCCCATCATAGCGGTGAATTGACGACATAAACAATATCATAGTACGATAGGCAAGAATACTTAAGAAGATTCTGCATGGAAGTCACGAGGATAAAAAGTTCCCCGGTGATGGTAAAAGGCTAGTTAAAGCCTAATAATTCAAGACTAGATTAAAAGGAGCGGTAAATGGAGAGAAAATTTAGTTATGAAGAGCTGGCGGCGATGAACCCCAAGGAGTTCCGCAGCATTGTCAGGCGTGGAGAATTCGTCGGGACAACAGAAGCCGCCTGCCGTGGTTATGCTCAGGGAAACCTAGCCATCCTTCCCAAGGACTGGGCTTTCGAGTTCCTGCTGTTTGCCCAACGTAATCCCAGACCCTGTGCTTTGCTTGATATCACCGAGCCTGGAGACCCGCATCCCAAACTGGTAGCACCTGAGGCAGACCTGCGCACTGACCTGCCCAAGTACCGTGTCTGGAGGGATGGCAAGCTTGTTGACGAGCCGACAGATATTACCGCCTATTGGCGAGATGACTTGGTTGCTTTCTTAATTGGCTGCAGCCTTAGTTTTGATTGGTCACTACGAGCGTCAAACGTAAAATTCCGTCTCGTTGGCATTTATACTTCCAATATTGAATGCCGGCCGGCCGGCCGTCTTCACGGTCACGTGGTTGTCTCCTGCCGTCTGGTGAAAAACGGTCATGATGCTATCCGTGCCGTCCAAGTCTCATCACGGCAAACAGCTACCCATGGCCCGCCAGTGCACATTGGAGACCCCGCCCTTATCGGTATACCGGATGTCCACAAACCGGATATTTGGCTACCCCCCGAGGAAGCTGGTAAGCTTCAAAAACCGGATGAGATCGCTCTATTTTGGGGGTGTGGAGTAACGCCGCAGAAGATAGCCGTTGAAAGCAAGGTTCCCTTTATGATTACTCATAGTCCTTCCTATATGTTTGTCACCGATCGGCTTTCCGAGGAATTAGCTATCCTGTGACACCGTAAAACAACCCCCAACCAAAATGAAATCTTGAATCCAATTTGAATCATAGTGGTTAGACATGGCAGAGCGAGCGGAGCCATTAAACAGGTTAAATGCTGGAGGGAGAACAGTTGACCAAGGTTATATTAATCAGGCATGGCGAGACCGATTGGAATCGGTCAGGGCGCATTCAAGGTGGTAATAGCGATACCCAGCTAAACCAAACGGGACGGCAGCAGGTAGAAAGTCTAGCCCTGAGGCTGAAAGGGTACAAGATTCAGGCTATCTATTCCAGTCCGTTACAACGTGCTCAGCACACCGCCCGGGCGGTTGCTCATTACCACCAGCTACCGATAGAGATTGAACCATCCCTAAGGGAGATTGAGGTTGGTGAATTGGAGGGAGTGCAAATCGCTGAGGTGGGTAAGCAACTCAGTCAGCTTTTGGTCAGGTTAAGTCGGGGTGAGGAATTACTCAAACTACCGGGTGGAGAGTCACTAACTGAGGTACAACAGAGGGTATGGAGCACAATCCAACGTCTGGTTGATAAGCATAGTGATGGGGTACTGGTAGTAGTCAGCCATTACTTCTCTATTCTGACCGCCGTCTGCTCGGTGCTTAACCTACCTTTACATCAGATAGGCAAACTCAGGCTAAACTCAAGCGGTATTAGCATTCTCACCTTTGACGAAAAAGCCACCCGCTTAATCCTATTTAATGATACCTGCCACCTAACCGGCACCGAGTCATAGACTTAATCAGCTTGCTTTTCCCTACCCCAGCTACCTATAATAAAGCACTCATCAAGAAAGAAAAATGGCAATGGTAAGGGAAAGGCGACCGGAACCGCTACCTGAGCAGGTATTACACTTCATCCAGGAGCATCATCTTGTACCAAGGCAACACCAACTGCTGGTGGCAGTATCCGGTGGTCCGGATTCAGTCTGCCTGCTCCATATCCTGGTTAAGCTCCGGGATGAGCTAGGCATAAAGCTGCATGTGGCTCACCTCAACCATCAGTTGCGGGGCACTGAGTCTGCGGCTGATGCCCAATATGTTGCCGACCTAGCCCATCACCTGGGCATCCCGGCTACCATAGAACAGCGTGATGTAAAGGGCTATCAAAGCCGGCAGCGTATCTCACTGGAAGAGGCGGCTCGTGAGGTAAGATACACCTTCCTGGCTCAGGTAGCCAAATCTATTGGAGCCAGCCGGGTAGCAGTCGGACATACCACTGACGACCACGTAGAGACTATACTGATGCACCTAATCCGGGGAACCGGGACCAGGGGGCTTCGTGGTCTAGCGCCACGCACTGAGTGGCAAAATAGCTTGACTGTCGTCAGACCTCTGTTACCGGTAAGTCGACAAGAGACAGCCGACTATTGCCGCCACCACCGACTGGCACCCCGTATTGATGCTTCTAACCTGTCGCTGTCCCCATTAAGAAATCGAATCCGTCTTCAGCTATTGCCTCTGCTCCAGAGCTATAACCCCCGGGTGGTTGAAGCCCTGCTGCGGACTGCCCGTATTGCTGGCGATGACCTTGCCTATCTGGATGAAGAAATTACCCGATTGTGGGACGAGGTTACTCAAAAACAAGCAGGTGCCATTATCTTAGATAAGAAAAGGTTTCTTGAGTTACCTTCCACCCTAAAGCGACACCTGCTTCGGGCAGCCATAGAAAGATCATTGGGTAATCTCAAGGATATTGAGATGTGCCACATTGAAGAGATAATGACTGCCCTAACTAAACCAGCCGGGAAAAGAATCAGTTTACCCAGGGGTTTAATCTTTTCCATAGAATATGACCACTACCTATTAGCTCCAGACCCGGCGGCTCTATCTCCCTTCCCCATTCTGGAGGCTGAGTATCCACTGAAGATACCGGGTGAGGCCTGCCTCCCTGGCTGGCGTATTGAGGCAACAATTACAGACCAAAAAAGGGAGTCCGAGAGGGGCGAAGTCCCTCTCGCCAATCTTCCCCTTCCCTTCCCAAGGGAGGGGGATAAAGGGGGTGGGTTGCCTAATAATGGCCTTACCGCTTACTTTGACCTTGATAAAACCGGAGATAAGCTTACCGTGCGACCTCGCCGGTCCGGAGACCGATTTCAGCCGTTGGGTATGAGCCAGCCCAAGAAGCTAGGGGAGTTCATGATTGATGCCAAAATCCCTCACGCCTGGCGCCAGCGAATTCCCCTTGTCTGCTCACCCCGGCATATCCTGTGGATAGTCGGCTGGCGCATAGACGACCGGGTTAAGGTTACTAATAACACCAGACAGGTCTTGTGCCTGGAATTTAAGCGAGGCTAGGTTTCAACGCTGTATGTAGAATGAAATAGTTCCTTTGGATTTATTTTGAATTGGAGCATCTTTGATGTCTCTCTACCGCCATCTCCGCCTTTTCTTTGCATTGTAATTTTACCAATTTTTAGGCTTCCTCTGTTAGTAATTCTGACCTCACCACCACCAAACATATTTAAGACATGATTAATATGCTTCAACACCCATTCAGGATTTTCACTTTTCTTTTTCAAAACGACCATCACCCAGTTGACTGGAAATTCATCACTATCTTTTAGAATATCCGAAACGATTAAAATCTTATTCTCACTAAAGAAATCAACAATAAGTTTTTGAGTCTGGGTATCCATTTCATCTAAAAACATCCTTCTTTGGTCTCTTAAGTTCCCCCGCGTTGGCTTTATCTCCCCAGTGAATAGCTTTAATGCTTTTGTAATGTTTTCTGGGATATTCCACATTTCAACATATTTATCAATCCACCGCTTATCCACCTGATTAAAACCTTGGGGATTGCTTACTAATTTAACGGATAGGTTCTCTACTGAAATAGCCTCTTTAAGATAAATTGTTATCTGGACTTGAACGTCTGTTTTATGACTACCGGTTATAATTATTGCTTTAACTTTCTCAATTTTCTTTAAGTCGTAGCTCATAATAGTAAGCCATTGTTGAGTATCCCCATCGTCTCTCCAATTATTAAACTTGTCGACAACGTCCTTCTCAGTCTCAAAGCCTCTCTTTGCTGTTCTAGACCCTAATCTTATCTTGTCTCTTATCAATTCATTTTGGGTCACAATTTAATTACCTCAAATTTAGTGCCCGTAAACATGTCGCTTTGTTTGATTCCTACCTTTTCTTCAATTCTTGTTAAATAATCAGGGTTTAATTCTATCCCTGCCGAATTTCTCCCCAACTCCTTTGCCGCCTTCATTGTCGTTCCACTCCCCAAAAATGGGTCTAGCACCCAGTCTTCCACATAGGAAAACATTCTTATTAGTCTTGCTGGTAATTCCCACGGATAGGCGGCACAATGTTTGTCTTCAACCCCATTGATGTCATTCCAGATAGCATCCCTAAATTTTCTAAACTCTTCCGGTGTAACTTTTGATCTTTTTTTAATTTCTTTCGGTACTTCTCTTTTGCCAACTTTTCTAAAAATATGGATTGGTTCAACGGCATTTGAAATCATAAAATTTGCTGGATAAGGATAGCTCCCGAAGAGAACAGCACCATCTCTTGATGTTGTTTTTTGCCAATAAATAGTCCCCATAAATCTTAAATTTTTAAAGTTATTCAACTGTTGCCATGTCAAAAGAGATAAGTTAGCCGTAGTTCTGCGCTTTTCATCAGGCTCAGAATAATAAATACTTCCAATATTTAAGGCTATCTTTCCATCGGGCAGTAAAGTTCTTACTACTTCCGCCCAGACTCTATTCAGTCTATCTAGATATTCTTCCAGGGTATCATTTAGCCCGATTTGGTCTTTATGTCCGTAGTCTCTAACATTCCAATATGGCGGAGAGGTAACCATTAACTGAAAGAAATTATCAGGCAGTTTCTTTAATATCGTCTCGGCATCACCTATGTAGATTTTGTGTGTTGTATCAGTCATATTACTACTTTATCAAGTTTTTTCACTTCTTGCAATCTCATTACACCATGCACTTGGGTCTGGGGTTGGGATGATACCTCTTATCCACCTGAGTCTAGAATCAGGGTAGCATCTTAAGAGTAGGCACAATAATTACTACCCTGATTCTCTGTCCAGTGCCTCTTTGCCAGCTTTAGTTATCCTGATGAGCTCAACCATTCTCCTTGCCAGCCGGCGGGCCGACTTAAGCCCGTATTCATCCTTAAGAACAGTAAGCTTATCTTCAGGAATGAACTTCCCGGTGCCGTCAAAACTTGAAACTCCACCGGCACCTAAAGAGATACCCAGTTCATAAGCGGTTAACATCCCTAGTGGATGGAAGGCAAAATTTAGAGTCAGCAGAGTAGTTTCTACGCCACCATGTCTGTTCCAGACTACGGCAAGAGCACCACCAACCCTACCCTTGAGCTGACCACGATAGTAATTTCCGTGGGTAAAGGCGCGAAGCCTATCAATAAAACAAGCCATTCGCCCTGAAAGACGGCCAAAATAGACGGGCGATGCCAATAATAAGCCATCTGCCTCTACCAGCAACGGATAGATTCCATTCATATCGTCGTTCTGTTTGCAGAAATGTCCCGGTTTCTGCCCGGTGAGACACCAATTACAGTGCTGGCAATCACTAATGTCCTTTCCAGAAAGGAAAACAGCCTCAGTTGTAACACCCTCCGTCTCCCTGGCTGCCTTGAGAGTCTCCTCTAAAAATATCTCGGTGTTTCCCCGCTTTATCGGGCTACCGCAGACGCCCAGAACCTTTATTTCCATTACTACCTCCGATTACATTATGCGCCTGAGTCTGAGATTAAGGGTTATGCCAGGGATTCCGTTCTCCTGTCTTAAATTTGCGTGGGGTTAGGCTTCGGATATGGTTGATTCGCTTGTCTTTCTCCAGCGAAGCCAGAGGGTGCCACCGGTTACCAGTATTGCCCACACCGCGGCAAATATTTCCAGTTGAATGACTGTAATAAGCCCTGATTGCAATAAAACAACACTGTAGTTCAAGGAGGCATGCAGGAAAGCGGCTAACAGGTAAAACTGCCATCCCCAGCCCTTAGCCAGACCGTAACCAGCCAGTGCACTGGCAGCGACATGAAAGGCGACAGTAAAGAATCTCTCCCAGAATGGAGCTAGTGCCACCAGACCTTGGGTTTGCACCGCTTCCCAGGTCCAGCCAGCGGCAAATACAGTATTGTGTGCCCACACCGCCTCAAAAACACCGAGACCTAAACCAGCTACCGCTCCAATAGCCAGCCCCAGTTTAGGGTCAATATTCTTGCCCTTACGCCACCAGTAGACAACTACCGGCACCAGTTTTGACCCCTCCTGAACCAGCCCGCTGAGGAGTACGGCCGGTATCCCGGCAAGTAGAAGCCAGCGCATAAGAACTTCCTGGCTCCAGAAATGTCCCAGTGCTTGCCCAGCCCAAACCTGGAGGGGAATTTGAACAAAGGTAACTGCCACCAGGCTCAGAAAGGCGCTGCCTGCGAGTACTGCCCAGGCCCATGGTTTCTTGAGGATTGGCGTCCAGTAGGGAGTGAACCAGATGGCACCAAAGACTAGAGCCAGACCAATCCCCAAGGCATTGGGGTTAGCGAACCAAGAGACGAAGAAAGCAATCATTCGTTCTAGCATATCACTCTCCTTTATTCGATAATAATCAGCTTCACATCACCCGTTTGAGCCTGGGATTGGGGGCTATACCGGGTATCCTGCCCCGTTTGGCAATTGGCTTGCCTTCTACCTCATGCAGGTCAGCGGTAAAATCAATCGGCTTAGCCCCGGTAATATAGCTGCCGACGCCAAAGCTGTCAACCGGTGCCCCCTCCTCAACAAATTGCTTAATACGCTCCAGGCTAATGCCACCACTGACAAAAACCTTGACATGCTTAAAACCAGCCAAATCCAGCCTGGCTCTTACCTCTTTGACCAGGTCAGGAGTAACCTTGCCCCGTTCGCCGGGGGTATCCAGCCGTACACTACTAAGCTTCTCTCCCAGTGCCTGAGCTACCCGCAGGCTTTCCTCAGCCTCGTCCTTAAAGGTGTCAACCAGGGAGACACGAGATATTTCTGGTGGCATGTGCCTATCAAAGGCTAAAGTAGCCTTAACCGTGTCACCCATAATTAGAATCAGGGCATGGGGCATAGTCCCTGACGGCTCAACGTTAGTCAACTTGGCACCAGTCACGCTGGAACAACCAACACAGCCACCAACGATAGCCGAGTAATCCATTACCCCGACTACTGAGGGGTGAACGTGGCGGGCGCCAAAGCTGATAACCGGTATTCCTTGAGCGGCTTCCACACACTCTCGGGCAGCCGTTGCCCAGCCACTACAGTGGGCCAGAATGCCACAAATAGCCGTCTCGTACAGCCCATAGCTTTGATAAGAAGCAGTTATGCGCAGCACCACTTCCTTCTTCTCCATTGTCTCGCCTTCAGCTAAAGCCCATACCTCACGGTTAGCCTCAGGTAGAACCCGAGCCAGCAATGCCTTGACCTCCTCTATGCCACAGAGTATCCCGGCTCTATTGGCGAATACCTCCATGGTAGCTAGCGGGTTGAGTGCCTCACCACGCAATACATCTAAGGTGCGGAGAAAATAAATATCGGCTGTCTCCCCAGACAGAACTGCCTCGGAAGGCTCGAATTTAGGTGGCTTCACCTGGATGTGCCCAACGCTGGTCAGTTTTGCCCCCAGTGTCTTCTCCATGTGCTCCAGGGCAAAGCGATGGGCTGCCTCATCAAACGAAGCCACACAGTCAACCGGCACCTCCACTTCATAGCCGCGGTTCCTGGCATCAGCTACGGTATGCAGCACGCAAATATCAGTGCACACGCCACAAACAATTAATTTCTCTGCTTTAAGACTATTCAGCCTCTCCTCGAGCGTGGTCTCGAAGAAGGCGCTATAGCGTTGTTTGGGGATTACCTCACCTGAGTACTTGGCTAACTCAGGGATGACCTCTGCCTCGGCAGTGCCCTCAATGCAGTGCGGTGGGAACATTTCAAACTCTGGGTCGTCCGGGGTATGACAGTCACAGATGAAGAATACCTTAGACCCCTGGGCAAGCTCCTGCTCCAGAAGACGCTGTATATTGGGGATGATGCGCCGGGCTCTACCCCCACAGTACAAAGGATAGCCCTTCTCTAGAAAACCGCGAAGCATATCTATAACTAAAATCGCATTAGCCATAACCTTCCTCCTCTAGCAGACTCTACATCTTCTAACATCTCGCCTACCTAGATTATTTGCGTAGTTCATGGCATCATTCTCAGTTGTAAATGGACCATGCCACCTGCCATTCCTGCCCGATGGGTTTGGATAAATCCTTTGCCCAGTTCAATGATTACAGTACCGACATTCACCTCGATGAACTCTTGCTTTACCGCCAGCTACTACAGTCCAGTTCTCATAAACCCAAAACTCCATGTTAATTACCTCCTCCTCGGTGAGGTTAATACCTACCTCACCCCCTGTGCCCCCCCTTTTAAACTGCCCCGTTTTTTGCCTAATGCCGGAAATGCCGCTCGCCGGTAAAAACCATAGCTATATTGTGCCCATCAGCCGCCTTAATTGAGTCTTCATCCCTTATTGAGCCGCCGGGCTGGATAATAGCGGTTACCCCGCCAGCCGCTGCCTCCTCTACCACATCAGGAAAGGGGAACATAGCATCCGAAGCCAGAACACTACCCGCCGCTTTTTCTCCAGCCTTCTCTTTGGCTATCTGGGCACTGACTATCCGGCTGGGTTGTCCGGCTCCCATTCCCAGAAGTGTCTTATCCTTGACTAGCACGATGGCATTTGACTTTATGTGTTTGACCACTCGCCAGGCAAAAAGCAGGTCTTCTATCTCGGCCTTGGCTGGCTCACGCCTGGTTACTGTTTTCAAGTTGACACTACCTTCAGGGACAGAATCGGAGCTCTGGACAAGAAATCCCCCCTTGACCCGGCGGAAATCGAGATAGCTCGGTTCAGCCTTACCATAGCCTGGCGGTAGCTCAGCCACAAGGATACGTAGGTCCTTCTTACTCTTTAGTAAATTAAGTGCTTCCTTCTGGTACTCCGGAGCAATAACTATCTCATAGAAGACGGGCTTTATTCCCTCAGCCATGGCTAAGGTAACTGTCCGGTTTGATGCCACAATACCGCCGAAGGCAGCCACTGAGTCACCACTAAACGCCCGCCGGTAGGCTTCAGCAATATCATCGTGACTTGCCATGCCACAGGGATTAGTATGCTTAATAATAGCTACCGATGGTGCAGAGAAATCAGTTACTGCTCCCCAGGCAGCATCAGCATCCAGGATATTATTAAACGAAAGCTCCTTACCCCACAACTGCTCTGTCCAGGTGATACCGGTCGCCTGCTTCCCACCGACCAATAGCTCAGCATAGAAGGCAGCTGGCTGGTGAGGATTCTCGCCATAACGAAGTCCATAGCGCTTCTTCAGGGCGATGGTCATCTCATCAGGGAGAATCTCCATGTCCGGTCGCAGATACTGTGAAATGGCAGTATCATAGATAGCTACATGCTGAAATGCCTTCTGTGCCAGTCGTTGGCGTTCAGCTAAGTCCACACTCCCCGCCTTTAATTTCTCTAACACTGGCTGGTAATCAGCCGGGTCTACCACCACGATGACGCTGGGGAAATTCTTGGCGGCTGCCCGAATCATGGTCGGCCCACCGATATCGATGTTTTCCAGCGCTTCATCGAGGGTAACCCCTTCCTTGGAGACTGTCTCGACAAAGGGATAGAGATTAATCGCCACCAGGTCGATTACCTCAATTTTATTCCTGGCTAACTCTTCCATATGACCGGGCAGGTTACGTTTAGCCAGGATGCCGCCATGAACCGCCGGGTGCAGGGTCTTTACCCGCCCATCAAGAATCTCGGGAAACCCGGTAATCTCAGAGACACTTTTTACCGGCACCTGAGCCTCAACTAGTGCTTTCTTAGTGCCGCCGGTAGAGAATACCTCAAATCCCAGTTGGCTAAGACTTCGGGAAAAATCAGTTACACCCACTTTGTCAGACACACTGATAATAGCTCGCATCGTTCGTCTCCTATTAAAATTACTCCTCAATCTATAACTACCCTCGCCTTCCCTATCTGCTTCACCACCTCACCAATAACTTTAGCCTCAGGCAGGGCTTGAGTTAGCTGGTTAACATTTTCAGGTGAGCAGATAACCACCATACCGATACCCATATTAAACACCCGGTACATCTCGCTTTGAGCTACATTGCCCCGCTGCTGAATAAGCTGGAAAATAGGAGGGGTAGCCCACGATTTACTATGAAACTGCGCCGCCATACCCTGAGGCAGAACCCGAGGCACATTGTCAATCAAGCCGCCGCCAGTGATATGAGCCATACCCTTAATGAGCGGCAGTAGTGGCTTAAGCTGATGATAGTAACAGCGGTGGGGCTCAAGAAGTGCCTCCCCTAAGGTTCGGTCCAACTCAGGGTAATAAGCATTTAATGCTGATTTGGTTTCACCGAAAATCTTGCGTACCAGGGAATAACCATTGGTGTGCAGTCCGCTAGAGGGTAAGCCGATAATGGCATCACCCACCACAATCGTCTTTCCCAGGATGAGCTTCTCTTTCTCTACTACACCAATGATAAAACCTACCAGGTCATAGTCCTTCCCAGCATATAGGCCAGGCATCTCTGCCGTTTCACCGCCAATAAGAGCGCAACCAGCCTCACGGCAGGCTTGGGCTAGCCCCTTAGCTATAGATGCCACCTGCTCTGGCACTAGCTTACCCATAGCGATATAGTCCAGAAAAAAGAGCGGCTCAGCACCACAGGCAAGAATATCATTGACGCAATGATTGACCAGGTCAATACCAATGGTATCATGCTTGGCTAAAGCAGTGGCGATTTTTAGCTTGGTGCCTACCCCATCAACACTGGATACCAGCACTGGCTGCTTAAATCCCTTAAACTCAAAAAGCCCGCCAAAGAAGCCAATGTCACTCAAGACCTCAGGGCGAAGGGTAGAGTGGGCATGCTTACCAATCAGCTCTTTAGCCTTGGCAGCAAGAGCAGTATTAACACCGGCAGCAGCATAGGTTTCCTTAATTTGTCCTGCCTCCTTTAGTTGTGTCCTCTTCTTCCAGCCAGCCGCCGTCAGAGGCACCATGGTGAATTAAATCATAACACTTGGGCAGCCCCAGTTGCAATCACAAAAATGAGCCTGTTTATTAACCCTACCCCCTTTAAGTTACCTGGCAAAAACCTAAAAGGGGAAGTAACTATAGAAATTGACTGCCTGGGGCACAGCAAATAATGGGGATTAAAAGTGACCAGGTGTTTTAGCTTACCGGTGCTTTAAACCGAAGGAGCTTTGATACTCAGCCGGCACCGTTTCCAGCGCCAGCTTATCCATCTCAAGCTGAACCGGTATCGGGTAGTCACCGGTGAAACAGGCCAGACAAAAAGTATCCCTGGGTAAATTCACCGCTTTAATCAATCCGTCAACGCTCAGATATCCCAGGGAATCGGCGCCGATAAAATCCCTGATTTCGGGGATGGTCTTTTGTGCGGCGATTAGCTCCCGGCGGCTAGCCATATCCACCCCAAAGAAACAAGGATACCGAATCGGCGGGGCACAGATACGCATATGCACCTCTTTAACCCCTGCCCTTCTCAGTAACTTAACTACTTGGGGGGTGGTAGTGCCGCGCACAATGCTATCGTCCACCACCACCAAACGCTTGCCCGCCAGTATCTGGGGCAAGGGATTAAATTTGAGTTTAACCCCAAGGTCTCTGATTCGCTGGTCAGGTTCAATAAAGGTCCGTCCCACATAGCGGTTCTTAAGTAACCCTTCACCTAAGGGGATATTTGACCGGTGAGCATAACCAATACCAGCCGTGGTAGCGGAATCAGGTACACCCATAACTAAATCGGCATCTACCGGGTGCTCTTCGGCTAGTCCCTCGCCCATAGCCTGTCGCGCCGAGTAAAGCAACCGACCATTAATCACACTATCCGGACGGGCGAAGTAGATATACTCAAAGATGCACGTCGCTCTTCTGTCTACCTCTTCTTGATAACTAGCAACACCATTCCCCGTAATAGCCACTATCTCACCCGGTTCAATCTCCCTGACAAAGTTAGCGCCGATATGGTCAAGGGCACAACTTTCCGAGGCTAGAACCCAGCCACCATTCATAGTTCCCAGACATAGCGGGCGCACACCAAAGGGGTCACGAACACCAAACAAACTGTGGTTAGTCATAATAGCCAGAGAATATGCCCCCTGAAGCCGACGCATAGCGTATCTTATCTTGTCCACCATGTCTTTTTCATGGGAAGCAAGGATAAGGTTAGCAATGACCTCGGTATCGGTAGAAGTATGGAAGGTATAGCCCTGGTCAGAAAGTTCCTGATGCAGATGCTCGGCATTAATAGTATTTCCATTGTGGGCTATGGCAATAGTATTTGAACCACTACCCACCATAATTGGCTGGGCATTAGCTATCCGGCTGGAACCTCTGGTGGAGTAGCGAGTATGACCGATGGCGATATTCCCACTGAGCTGACCTAGCGAATCCTCGCTAAACACCTGGGATACCAGACCCATCTTGGCATAAACCTGGATCTTCTTCCCATCAGTGGTAGCAATACCCGCACTTTCTTGACCGCGGTGCTGAAGAGCAAATAGAGCAAAAAAGGTAAGCCGAGCTACATCTTCGCCAGGGGCATAAACACCAAAAACGCCACAAGCCTCGTGCAAGTTTACCCGCCTCTTAAATTACCTCGACTAACCCTGCTATATTAATTATAGCCTATGTCTTACCTAATGGTCAATTTATACCTGTTCATGGCTAATCTTGGCACTGAGATTTTAGCCAGTCAATAACTATAGCCATTGCCTCATCATTCTGCCGTAACCTGTGTCCGGTGTCATCAACTATAATTATTTGCTTGGGCTCTCCCGCCTGAGCAAATAGCCTGTAGGCATCACCCACTGCTACTGTCTCATCCTGGCTGCCATGCACCAGTAGTAAAGGTTTGGGGGCAATTCCAGCTATATATTTGATAGGACTAACCGCCCTGAAGCCACTGAGCCAGCCTTGAATAGAATGAGGGAAATCCTTATCTCTTATGGCACCAATACGGCGAAAATGGTCAACAAGAGACTGCGGGTCATTAACCCTGGTAAAGAAGCTGAACTCGGCTGGACAGGCACAGGCAACAACAGATGATACCTTCTGGTCCGATGATGCCACATATACTGAGACAGCGGCTCCGCCGCTAAAACCAAGCAGCGACAGACAAGACTTGTCTACTTCAGGTAAAGCCCATAAATAATCAATAGCCGCTTTCAGGTCTCTAGTCCAGCCCAGGATGTCAAGATTGCCACCACTAGCTCCAGTTCCCCTAAAGTTAAAAATAAGTACGGCAAAGCCTTCACGGTAAATCTTTTCTGCTAGTTCGGGATAACCTCTGTTACCGGGGTCAGGGATACCAGCCGGGATACCATGACAAACACATACGGTAGGATATGGAGTCTGGTCACCTGGTAGGTAAAGTTGACCCACAATCTCTATACCATCTACCTTAAGGGTTACGACCCTTTGGGACATTATCTCAATCTCAATAGCACAAAAAATTCCTTATTGCCAGAGGCACCAAGAATAGGTGACGCCACCAGCCTCCCCAGCCGGAAGCCATGCCTTGTTACCCAGACAATAAACCGCCCTAAAACCCGGGCATGCATTATCGGCTGCTTAATCACTCCCCCCTTGCCCACCTCCCCCCGCCTCGCCTCAAACTGTGGCTTAAAAAGCACCATAAGATACCCGCTATCTTTAAGCAGTTTAACCGCTGATGGTATCACCTTCTCTACCGAGATAAAGGACAAATCCATGGTTATCAGCTCCACCTTCTCCGGCAGGGATATAGGATAGCGAGCGTTCACCCTTTCCATAACCACCACCCGTGAATCCTGCCTCAGACGATAATCCAGCTGACCATAGCCCACGTCAATAGCATAAACCCGGCTTGCCCCCCTCTTGAGCAGGCAATCGGTAAAGCCACCGGTTGACGCCCCAATATCAGCCACCACCTTGGCTGAGACATCAAGCTGAAATTGGTCAAGGGCAAAATCAAGCTTAACCCCACCCCGGCTAACAAAGGGAGGCGGCTCAAGTATAGTAATTACCACCTCTTCATCTACCAGAGTCCCTGGCTTGATATTTGGTTTCCCCGCTACCACTACCTCTCCAGCCATAACTAAAGCCTGAGCCTTAGCCCGGCTCTCCACCAATCCCCTCTCCACCAGTAAACTATCAATTCGCCGCTTGGTCACTTATCATTTCACCACTGCACAAACATCGGGATGTATGTTCAACCATAATAAAAACGTATCTCTTACCGTGCTTTATTGATTTAACTTCGGTTCAAGACGTAGCCTTAGCTCGTTCTTCCTGCGACATCTCAGCTAGCTTTTTAACCTCCTTAATCTCGAGGCCCAGTCCTTCGGCTACGCGGCGGCCATATTCCACATCAGCTTTATAGAATATAGCGGTCTGACGCAGTTGAATCCGTTTCTGAGCGTTGCAAAGATGTGTTGTGATATTGCCAATCAAGTGCTCCCTGTCCTCATCTGTCATTACCCTTCGATAGAGTTCTCCCGCCTGGAAAAAATCATCGTTAGGATGCGTATAAGGCTGACGAGCTGCCTGTCCTGAGACTTCAAATGGGGGCTCGGCAACATCCGGCTGTGGTTCTGGACCACCGAAGCTGTTGGGATAATAGTTTGGGCTGTCACCACCGTTGTCGGTAAAATTCATGAAACCGTCACGCTGGTAGTAATTAACTTTTGTGGCCTTGGGTCTGTTGATGGGCAACAAATGATAGTTAGTCCCCAGGCGGTGTAGATGAGTGTCATGGTAGGAGAAAAGCCTCCCCTGTAGCATTTTGTCCGGTGAGGCTGCAATTCCAGGAACGAAGTTGGCGGGAGAAAAAGCAGCCTGCTCCACCTCGGCAAAGTAATTTTGGGGATTCCGGTTGAGTACCATACGACCTATGGTGATAGGTGGAAAATCAGCATGGAACCATACTTTCGTGATGTCAAACGGATCAAAGCGATATGTCTTCGCCTCTTCCGGTGTCATAATCTGGACTTCTACTCGCCAGGACGGGTATTCACCTCGTTTGATAGCCTCGTAGAGGTCGCGCGTGGCGTGGTCAGGGTCTTTCCCCTTCATTTTGGTGGCTTCGTCACGGGTTAGATTCTGGATACCCTGCTCCGTCTTGAAGTGATATTGAACCCAATAATACTCACCCTTTGTGTTGTACCACTTAAATGTGTGGCTGCTGTAACCGTTCATGTTTCGGAATGTCCTGGGTGTCCCCCGGTCGGAAAAGAGGATGGTAACCTGGTGGATAGATTCCGGGGTCAGAGATAGAAAATCCCAGAACATGTCCGCATCTTTAAGGTTGGTGCCCGGGTGACGTTTCTGAGTATGAATGAAATCAGGGAATTTCAACGGATCACGAATGAAGAAGACAGGGGTATTATTTCCTGTCATGTCATAATTACCTTCTTCGGTGTAGAACTTCACCGCAAACCCGCGAGGGTCTCTTTCTGCATCTGCCGACCCCTTCTCGCCGCCAACAGTGGAAAAGCGGACAAAGACATCGGTGCGTTTCCCAATCTCCGACAGGAACTTGGCTCTCGTGTATTTGGTTACGTCAGTGGTAACCTCAAAGTATCCGTGTGCACCTGCGCCCTTGGCATGGACTACGCGTTCTGGGATGCGCTCCCGATCAAAATGCCCAAGCTTTTCTAGTAAATGT
>SDBV01002603.1_pt1 | contig 26894 bp, 21 predicted proteins | sample 2277081 | NCBI WGS metagenome assembly SDBV01 (sample SAMN10402039, study PRJNA504765) | marine sediment metagenome | isolation source: marine sediment core GS10_PC15, 223 cmbsf | place: Arctic Ocean: Southern Knipovich Ridge | collected 2010 | reverse complement strand
GTATGAGAAAGCTCCTGGTGATCGCGCTTGGCGTGCTTAGAAACGGAGTGCCATATCAGGAGGACTGGGTGAGCAAACGACCTGTGGGATAATAACACTTGACTCTGATCACGGAATCTACAGTGGTGTCGCGACGACTCGTACCGACTTGGGGTCCATGACCCTTTGTCGCGGGGTTGCAACTCCGTGCCTTTTCAAAGATACCCTGCGGTCTCTGCCGCAGGGAGGTTTATTCCCCCTCTGGATGGACCGCCCTGGTTTCACCCTTTTTCCCGGGCTGCAATTAACTTATTGCCAGCTGTTACGAAGGGTGATATGATGGATAAGGATGTAAAGGATTGGGTTAGCTGGTAAGGCAGTTGCTGTTTCATGCAGCTAATTTTGAAAGGGAGGTGTTTAAGTTTCGCAACTGTCTTTCGGGCCTTTGTAGCGGCTGCTTAACAAAGGTGTTGCTGTCAATCTAGGAGGGAAATGATGGCTGAACAAAATGGGCAGGATATTGTCCAGGATGTTGGGAAATGGGAATGGTCGGAGTTGTGGAAGAAGGAGGACTGGTGGTCGATCTGGCTTGGTTTTTTCATCCTTTTCGCCGGGGTGCTCATATACTTTCCTCACTCCGGGGACATGAAAGCGAAGATCGAGGCGGCCAACGCGAAATACGGCGTTGCCGCAGAACGTACCGATGCGTTTAAGACCATCGCGTGGTACAAGCTCTCCGATGCCAAGAAAAAGGCCAAGGCCAAGGATATAGCTGCCGGGAAGTGGCTGAAGAAGTTCACGGGCAAGCCCCACAAGTGGTCGAGAAACCCTGTGCAGGCTTTTGTCCTTGGCAAGGACGCAGCAGCTGCAAAGAAAGCAAAGGGCGTGGCAAAGTATGAAAAGGCCAAGGCCAAAGAGACGGATGCTCTATCTGTGGCCAAGGAGGGGGAGGCGCGGGCTGAAGCCGCCGGGTTTAAGGATGAGTCTCTAAACTCAGCTGCAACTGCCTCAATAATCGTATGGCGTGATGCCTACCTTAAGGCCAGCAAGGCAAAGGGCAAGACAAAAGCCAAAGCCTATAACCAGATACCCTACCTGATCGGACTTGGAATATTTTTCGCCATATTTTTTGGCATAGGGACTGTCGCAATGGGCAGACCGCTAGGGCCGTTCCTGAAGGGGTTCGCGTTTGTATTTGCGATCACCTTGCTGGCGTGGCTTTTTGCCAACCAGGCGACCATGAAGCATTACGGTATAGGATACGCCGCGTGGGCGATTTTATTCGGGATGCTCATCAGCAACACTGTGGGCACGCCCAAATGGGCAATGCCTGCGGTGCAGACCGAGTACTACATCAAGACCGGTTTGGTGCTGCTGGGCGCCAAGATACTCTTTGAGAAGATAATAGTCATCGGGACTGCGGGGATATTCGTCGCATGGGTGGTTACGCCAACTGTTTGGCTGGCTACCTACTGGTTAGGGCAGAAGATCATCAAGATGCCTTCCAAGCGCTTAAACGCAGTCATCTGCTCTGATATGTCTGTTTGCGGTGTGTCCGCTGCAATCGCCACTGCATCTGCGTGCAAGGCAAAGAAGGAGGAGTTGACGCTTGCGGTGGGGCTTTCGCTGGTCTTTACCTCGATAATGATGATCGTGATGCCAATGGTGATCAAGGCCACCTTCCCGGCCGACAAGATACTTGTCCTGGGTGGGGCCTGGATGGGCGGCACTATTGACGCTACCGGGGCCGTGGCCGCAGCAGGCGCCTTCCTTGGTGAAAAAGCGCTTTATGTGGCCGCTACCATCAAGATGATCCAGAACGTGCTCATCGGTGTTATAGCCTTCCTTGTAGCGATCTACTTTACAACGAAGGTGGAGGCTGCTGAGACAGGACATAAGGTGGGCCTGATCGAGGTATGGTTCAGGTTCCCGAAGTTCGTGCTAGGTTTCATCGCAGCATCTATAATCTTCTCCCTGTTCTACAGCTCCTTCAACGCCCAGGCCGGCGGGCTTGGCAGGGCAATGGTAGACCAGGGCACGATCAAGGGAATGAGCGACCTGTACAGGGGCTGGTTCTTCTCTCTTTCCTTTGTGAGCATAGGGCTTGCCACGAACTTCCGTGAACTCAAGCACCACTTCAAGGGAGGCAAGCCGCTCATCCTCTATGTATGCGGCCAGAGCCTGAACCTGGTACTGACCCTGGTTGTTGCGTATATTGTATTCTATAAGATATTCCCGGGTCTTACGGCATCGATCTAGGAGGCAACATGGAACCTGGAAGGGACAGCATGGCAGTGGAGGAGAGCCAGGCCAGCAGGCCGCGCACACGTTTGCGTGCCTGGGGGCTTCTGACTTTCTATTTTGCGCTCATATGGGTCTTCGGAGCCTTTGTAGGCCCATGGATGATCCAGAGCATCCCCACGTTCAAGCAGATCGTCCAGGTCATAGAGGAGCAGGACATTAACTCGAACGCTTACTTCTACACCGAGATCGAAGCCTCTTATGACGGTGAGATATACCTGAGCGATTCGATCAGGTTTGCAGGACACAGGGATGCAGAGTTTAACTTGATATTCATGTCAGTAGTCGCGTTCAGTATAGTATTCATGTGTCTGGGGTTCTGGTACCTTCCAAACGATTAACCATTAACCAGCATGCAGGGCGGGAATCCTTTCTCCTGCCCTGCATGCTCTCATAAAAATAAATAAACATTCCCTATTTGAAGACAGGTTTGATATAAAAGTGTATGTGGCAAAGATATCTTGAGATAAGGCTGAAGGACAATGAAGTTCAATATTCCATATTCGTATGCATTATAGCGCTTTTATTATTCGTGGTTTTGTATCACCTGCGGTTTATAGATGACAACAGCCTCACAAGCTGGCGGCTGGTTTTTGGACAGGTAAGCGCCTTCGGTGTCTTTGCCCTTGTCTTTGCTGGCGTAGTGCTGTCATACGGCTTCTCAAATATTGCGCTTCCCGGCCCGCGAGTGCTGTTCCTGATAGCATTTGCTTCAAGCATTGTTTTCTGGCGCGAGCCGGAGGTCGTAATAGATTCATCAAGGTATTTCACACAGGCAAAGCACCTTGGAGAGTTCGGAGTGCAGTTCTTCCTCCAGCAGTGGGGACGGGAGATATCTCCCTGGACAGACCTGCCGCTTGTGCCCTTCCTGTACGGGGTGATATTCAGATACTTGGGAGAATCAAGGCTCCTGATACAGATTCTCACATCAGCAATGTTCTCCTTTACAGCGGTTCTTACAGTAATGCTTGGAAGGGACCTGTTCGAGGGCAAGGCAGGTGAGAATATCGGGGCTTCAGCCGGTGCGCTAATGCTTGCCATCCCCTACCTTTACACGCAGGTCCCGCTTATGCTCGTTGATGTGCCAGGCATGTTCCTTCTCACCCTGTCGGTCTTCCTCTTTAACCGGACCATGCAAAAGGGCGGGGCCCTTCTGGTTATTCTCTCTGCCATTTCCATCTTCCTCGCGCTCATTACAAAGTTCTCTATCTGGATGATGCTCAGCGTCCTGTGCATTGTTTTCCTTCTATATTTAAGAAAGAATCCGGCAAAGGCGTTAAAGACCGGCTCCATGGTCTTATTGTTCTCGGCAATGCTGTCCGGAGCCTTCTTTTTCTCGTACCCGGATGTTATTAAAGAGCAGTTGGACCTGCTCGTGACCTTCCAGAGGCCGGGCCTGAAGTGGTGGGGGGAAAGCTTTGTCTCAACTTTCCTGTTCCAGGTGCATCCATTCGTGACCTTCGGAGCATTATACTCCGTCTTTGTGGCTTTCAGGAGGAAGGACCCCAAATATCTCGTAATATCCTGGCTTGTCCTGCTGATGCTTTTCCTGCAAGTTAAAAGGGCGCGCTACTTTATACCAGTGTTCCCAATGTTCGCGCTCATGGCCGCATACGGACTCAGCGACCTTTCCTCAGAGAGAGTAAGGCGCCTGGTTGTCTACTGCGCTGTGACGGTCTCATTTACTCTTGCAGCGTTTGCCTACCTGCCCTTTCTTGAGAAAACCAGTTACGCCAATCTGAAGAATGCCGGGAAATTCTTGAACACCCTTGCGCATGACAATGTGAGAGTCCTTGCCGTACCACAGAATAGCTCTATAAACCCGGCGGTATCCGTCCCCCTGCTGGACATCTATACGGACAAGGCAATAACCTACTGCTTTGACCTGTTGCCCAGGATGAGCCAGGAAGAGATAGATAACTCGTCCTTCAGGTTCACATGGACCTACAGAAACCCGGCGTACTATGAGAGCATTGCTCCCGATGGGACGGCAACTACATGCTCATCAGGCGGGTTGGGAGATGACCTGATCGCCGTGATATACGCAGGGTCAGAGGATGTCATTAGCAGGAGGATGAAAGATCACAGGCTCCTTGAAAGGTTCAATCGTGATCCAGGGCTGTATAATTTCAAAACCTTCGTAAATATCTATGAAATGAAATAATGACACACCGCCTGTTATGGCCTTTCATCGTCTTTATCGTATGCCTCTGTATACCTCTTTTTTTATTGAGGGGCTTGCTATGAGCAATGTCCACGTCTAGGAAACCATCGTCAATCTGCTGGAGAAGAACGGGCTGCTGGACAAGGATGAACTGTTAGATAGCACACTTGGCGGCTCTTCAACTTCGCGTATACTTCACGTTCGGCCGGTTTTCCATAAAAAAAGGGCAACGCAGAATGCGTAGCCCCTTTTTTTTACAATGGAGCCGGGAATCGGATTTGAACCGACGGCCTGCTGATTACGAATCAGCTGCTCTACCCCTGAGCTATCCCGGCATCCATTGGGTCATATTATACTTCAAGCGCTTGGGAAATCTCATCCGTCAAAAGTATGCGTGGCAGGGCGACAACTGTGGCGGTGTCAGGCAGAATCCTGGTTCGATTCCTTGTCCTTGCTTGTCTTGAACTGCTCGGTAATGCTCTTCAGTTCGCTTGAAAGGTTTGCCAGGTCAGTGGCGGATTTGTCAATCGTATCCGTGTTGTTGGTTACCTGCCTGCTATCGTTGGCCAAGGCCTCCAGCTCGCTGCTGATCATCTCCGAGGTAGCGGACATCTGCTCTGTTGATGAGGCGATATGCTGCACCATGGCCATTAGCCCTTTAACGCTTCCAACGATGTCGTGCAGGGCTTTCTCGGCCTGGGAGGACAGTTCCGTGCCCATTGCAACGCGCTGCTGGCTCTCGTTCATGGAGGCTATTGCTTTTTCGGTCTCGCTCTGGATCGCGTTGATCATTGCGCTTATTTCGGTAGTGGCTTTGCCGGTGCGTTCAGCCAGCTTCCTGACCTCGTCAGCTACCACCGCAAAACCCCTGCCCTGCTCGCCCGCGCGCGCGGCCTCGATGGCAGCGTTCAGGGCAAGTAGATTGGTCTGGTCAGCGATGTCGTTGATGACGTTAACGATCTCTCCGATCTGGTTTGAGCGCTCACCAAGGCTCTCCATGAATCTTGAGGACTCGCTCACGGTCTTGGATATCTCCTGGACCTCGCTCACTGTTTTGTGTACCACGCCAGCCCCCTCCTCGGCAATCTTCACTGTGGCCTCGGATGAAGATGATATGTTCATGGCGTTTGTGGCTATGTCAATAACTGCCTGGGCCATCTCTGTGGTGGACGTTGCCACGGTCTCCGAGCGCTCGGTAAGTTTATGCGTCATGTTCTTGATCTCGCTGACAGTGCTTGAGAGCTCTTCAGAGGACGAGGCTACGTAGACAGCTGTGTTGGTTACCGCGCCGATGGTTTTGTTGAGGCTAGCTTTCATTTTATTGAGAGATGCGGTTAGCATGCCTATTTCGTCGTTACCAAGCACCTCGATGTCCTCGTCACTCAGGTCCCCTTCCGCAATGTTGTTTGCGGTGGAGACGATCCGGTTGATTATTTTCGTGATACGCCCCACCATTACGGTAGCCACGATCACACCGATCAGTAGCGCTATTATGGTGGCAACAGCGGTGAGCTTCTTTGCGTTGCTGGCAAATTGCTTAGTTATTCCCTGTGAGGATGCCAGGTGTTTTTGTCCCATCTGGGTGAGAACATCCAGCTGGTTGTTGACGCCAGCGCCCAGCTCGTCGAATATTAATATCTGAGCGTTGCCAGCATCCTTTCCATCTTTATGATACGTCTCCACCATCTTTAGCCCCGCTGCAAAGAATTCATTGAAGTTGGTCTTTATGGCTTTGGCGTAGATATTCCCGTCCGGGAGGGTCTTGTAAGTCTTTTTGGATACTTTTTGATGACAGGCGTTACATTTGTTCGACACATCCGAGAGGATCTTCATGAACCTTGTTGAATGCTTTTTAGCCTCTTCGATGCGCTCAGGAACTCCTGTGAGGCCTGCATTGGTCAAGATCTGTTGTATCTGGAGCGTGGAGGTCTTGAGCCCTTCAAATACCTCAGAGTTGAGCTGTGCAGCCTCAAGCATGAAATCGTTCTGTTTCTCAATTTCTCCGAAGGACAGGAAAGTGAACGCTGACGCCATTGCCACAAGAAGAAGGACTACGACAAAACCCATCAGGAGTTTGTCTCGGATGCTCAGGTTACGAACAAAACCTATCATTTAGTGCCAGCCTCCAATTAAACAGTTTATATATTATGCATGAAGAATAATTCAATAGCAAGATTTCGGGTGACACAGGTCTGAACACCAAAATCAGGGAACTCGGGGAGTTATTATAAGTTAAGGCGCCTTTACCAGTTTACCTGATCCCAACGGTTCTTGAACTCTGAGAAGGTCCCCTGGCTTATGGCATCCCTCATACTCTGCATGAACCTCAGGTAGAAGCGCAGGTTATGCATGGTGTTCAAGCGCATGGAGAGTATCTCGCGCGCAAGGAACAGGTGCCTGAGATATCCGCGCGAGTAGTTTCTGCACGTATAGCAGTCGCAGTCCGCATCCAGCGGGGACGGGTCGTTCCTGTGTTCATTGCGTTTAATGCTTATCCTTCCGGTGGATGTGAAAAGCGTACCGTTACGCGCATTTCTGGTGGGCATGACACAGTCAAACATGTCAAAGCCCGCCTCCACCCCGGCCATGATGTCCTTGAGGTCGCCAATGCCCATCAGATACCGTGGCTTGTCCTCCGGCATCGCAGGGCCAAGGTAATCCATAATCTCGCGCATGCTCTCCTTTGGCTCCCCCACGCTCACCCCACCTACCGCGTACCCCTCAAAGCCTATTGAGGTCAGCTCTTCAAGGCTTTGCATGCGAAGGTCCCGGTACATGCCGCCCTGCACTATGCCAAAGAGAGAGGACTCCGCTTCTTCAGATATGTGGGTATCCCTGCACCTGCGCGCCCAGTCCGTTGTGAGCCTCAGGGAGTTCGCAGTATATTCCTTTGTGGCCGGGTAGGGGGTGCATTCGTCAAAGGCCATGATGATGTCAGCTCCGAGTAAGAGCTGAATTTTTGTTGCGCCCTCCGGGCTCAGGAAATGCAGGGAGCCGTCTATGTGGCTTCTGAACTCAACGCCCTCCGGGGTGATCTTCCTGAGCTTTGCAAGGCTGAAGACCTGGAACCCCCCGCTGTCGGTGAGCACAGGGCCCTTCCAGTTCATGAACCTGTGGATGCCCCCAAGGTCATGGACGGTCATGTGTCCGGGGCGGAGATACAGGTGGTAAGTATTTGCAAGGACAATATCCGCCCCTGCCTCGACCACTTCCTCGGGGGTGAGGGCCTTTACAGTGCCAAGTGTGCCAACGGGCATGAAGGCAGGGGTATTAATATCGCCCCTGGGCGTGTGCAAGACACCTCTGCGGCTTCGCCCGTCACGCGCGGTGATATCAATTGAGATCATCCGGTGTCTCCGGTGTCCCCGGTGTTCTCAGGGAAGGACAGAGCGGCAAAAATTATACTGCAAGCCTCCCCGGCGTCTTTTGCCTGCACCACGCCGTCTATGCTCCAGGAACCAATACCTGCCACGGGTTTTTTCATCTGGAGCGCGTGCGCTATCTCGGACAGTGTCCCGTATTCGCCGCCAACAGCGATAAGTGCGTCCGCGGTGTGTGCGATGATAACGTTTCTTGCAATGCCCAGGCCCGTTGCCACTGGAACCGAGACATGGGGGTTGGCCGCCGCTGTGCTCTCGCCCGGGAGTATCCCCAGCACAAGCCCTCCTGCTTCACTGGCCCCCTTTGAGGCTGCCTCCATCACACCGCCAAGCCCCCCGGTCAAAACTATGGAGCCGTGTTCCGCAAGCACCCTGCCGACCTTTTCGGCCTCCTCCAAAAGAGCGGGATCAACCACCCTTCCGCCGATAACGGCCACTATGTCCTTATGGTTCTTCGTGTCTGCCATACAAGCCAGATTATCCCATGTTGCAGGTAAATTTCAAGGGTTCGAGGCTAAAATCATCGGGTTCAGGGCAATTTCATGCCGGTTTGAGCTGTTTTTTACCTTATATATGCTATATTATTGCTTCTTAATGTATTAGGCTGTAGAATATGCATATAGCAATTACTGTAGTGAGGTATCAAATGCCGGGAAAAGAAATGAAGATACGCAAGGCACTGTTGCCGGCCGCGGGGCTGGGCACGAGGTTCCTGCCTGCCACAAAGGCCTCTCCCAAGGAGATGCTGCCTATTGTGGACAAGCCTCTAATAGAGTACGCTGTGGAAGAGGCGGAGGCCTGCGGCATAAATGAATTCGTTGTCATAACCGGCAAGAACAAAAGAGCCATTGAAGACCACTTCGACATTGCATACAAGCTGGAGTGCACCCTCAGGGACAAGGGCAAGTTCGAGCTCCTTGAGGCGATCAACCGCCATAGCCATGCTGACTTTGCCTATATCAGGCAGGGCGAACCCCTTGGGCTCGGGCATGCTATCTCCTGTGCCAGGCCTTTTGTAAAGGACGAACCCGTGGCAGTGCTCCTGAGCGACGACATCATCCCCCCTGGCGAGAGCCTGCTTAAGGACATGATCGCTCTGTTTGAGGAGACCGGAGACCCGGTGGTCGCTCTTATGCGCGTGCCCCGGGAGGATATACACCGCTATGGTGTCATCAAGGGCAAGGAGGTAAGGGACGGAGTCTATGAGATCTCCGACCTGGTGGAAAAACCCTCTGCTGAGGATGCCCCTTCGGACCTCGCCATTATCGGCAGGTACATTCTTACGCCTGACATCTTCGAGGTGCTCGAGGGAATCTCTCCAGGAAGCGGAGGGGAGATACAGCTGACCGATGCACTGATGGCCCTTGCGGCAAGGCGCAAGGTCTACGGCCTTTTATTCAATGGGACCCGTTACGACGCTGGAGACAAGCTTGGTTTCCTGAAGGCAACAGTTGATTTCGCCCTTGCAAACGGCGAGCTTGCGCAGAGTTTTAAAAAATATCTACTCTCAACCGTAGAGTCACTCCATAAGGGAGTGGGAAAAATGGTTGACAAGTGAGGGGAAATGGCAGAAATAGCTAAAAGCGAAGAACTGGAACATAGCCCGGAAGAAGAGGATCAGGACAGGAAGGACCTGGAGATACCTGAAACCCTGCCCGTGCTTCCTGTCCGCGACATCGTGGTCTTCCCCTATATGATCCTCCCGCTCTTTGTGGGCAGGGAGATGTCCGTCAAGGCCATCGAGGAGTCGCTTTCAAGGGACAAGATGATCCTTCTGCTTACACAGAAGGACCTTAATGTTGAGAACCCCACCACAGACGAGCTTTATTCCGTTGGAGTGGTGGGGCTTATCATGCGCATGCTCAAGCTCCCCGACGGCAGGATAAAGGTCCTTGTGCAGGGTCTGAACAAAGCCCGTGTAAAGGAGTACACCAGGCTGGAGCCTTATTTCGAGACAAAGGTGGAAGAGATCAAGGAAAAGCCTGTTGAAGACCTGAGCATCGAGGCCGAGGCCCTGATTCGCACGGTTAAGGACCTTATGGACAAGGCGGTCTCTCTTGGGAAGAACATCCTGCCTGATGTAATGGTGGTAATAGAGAACCTTGAGGAGCCTGGCCGCCTTGCCGACCTGATCGCCTCCAACCTTGGGCTCAAGACCCATCAGGCCCAGGAGATACTTGCCATCGGAGACTCCCTGGAGCGCCTGAAAAAAATAAGCGATATCCTTGGAAGAGAGATAGAACTCCTGCAGGTCCAGCAGAAGATACAGAGCCAGGCCAAGGGCGAGATAGACAAGAGCCAGCGCGAGTACTTCCTGCGTGAACAGCTGAAGGCCATACAGAAGGAGCTTGGGGAGATAGACGAGCGTGCTGAGGAGGTGCGGGAGTACAAGAAGAAGATCAAGGACGCCAAGATGCCTTCGAAAGTTGTCAAGGAGGCTGAAAAACAGCTTGGGCGCCTGAGGAAGATGCACCCGGACTCTGCCGAGAGCGGCACCATCCGCACCTACCTGGACTGGATGGTGGAACTCCCCTGGAGCAAGTCCACAAAGGACATGCTCGATATCAAGAAGGCAAAGAAGATCCTTGACGAGGACCACTATGACCTGGAGAAGATAAAGGACCGCATACTTGAGTATCTGAGCGTAAGGAAACTTAACGCGAAGATGAAGGGCCCCATCCTCTGCTTCATAGGCCCTCCGGGAGTAGGCAAGACCTCGCTGGGCAAGTCCATAGCCCGTTCGCTTGGCCGCGAGTTCGTGCGCATGTCCCTTGGTGGAGTGCGTGACGAGGCCGAGATCCGGGGCCACCGCCGCACATACGTCGGCGCACTTCCGGGCCGCATAATACAGGGCATCAAGCAGGCGGGCACGAACAACCCAGTGTTCATGCTGGACGAGGTGGACAAGATCGGCATGGACTACCGCGGCGACCCCTCGAGCGCTCTTCTGGAGGTGCTGGACCCGGAGCAGAATTACTCATTCGCGGACCACTACCTGAGCGTGCCCTTTGACCTCTCAAAGGTCATGTTCATCACCACCGCCAACATGTCAGACACCATACCCAGCCCCTTGAGGGACCGGATGGAAGTTATCCGACTCTCCGGCTACACGGCACAGGAGAAGCTCGGTATAGCCAAGATATATCTCGTGCCAAAACAGCTCAAGGAACACGGCATTACGGAGAAGATCCTGAGGCTGTCGGACCAGGCCCTCCTGCTTCTGATCTCGCAGTACACGCGGGAGGCCGGTGTGCGTAACCTTGAGCGCGAGATAGCAAACCTCTGCCGCAAGGTGGCCCGCGGCATTGCCGAGAAGAAGAAAAAGAAATACTCCATAACCGCGGGAAACGTGAGCACTTACCTTGGTGTTCCCAGGTATCTGCCCGAGGAGGAGATGCGCAAGGACGAGGTCGGTGTGGCCACGGGCCTTGCATGGACCGAGACAGGCGGAGATATCATCTACATCGAGGCCACTACAATGCTCGGCAAAGGCAACCTGACGCTGACCGGACACCTTGGGGACGTTATGAAGGAGTCCGCTCATGCGGCCCTGAGTTTTGTGCGTTCACAGGCTGAGTCCCTTGATATAAAGCCTGAAATATTTGCCAGTATAGATCTCCATATCCATGTGCCTGCCGGGGCGATACCAAAGGACGGCCCCTCGGCAGGGATCACGATGGCAACAGCAATAGCATCCGCGCTTACAGGCAGGAGCGTAAGCCGTACCTGCGCCATGACCGGTGAGGTCACGCTCAGGGGCCGCGTCCTTCCCATAGGAGGGCTCAAGGAGAAGGCCCTGGCCGCCAAGCGGCACGGGATCAAGACTGTACTGATACCGGCCCGGAACAAAAAGGACCTTGAGGAAATTCCAAAATATGTGATGAAGGACATGAATTTCGTCCCTGTGGAAACCATGGACGAAGTCCTTAAGGCCGCACTCTCGGCAAGGCCTGAAAAAAAATCTTCCCGCAGGAAATCCGTGAGAAAATGAGCCTGGCCGACTTGGGGGAGATCCCTCTTGTTGAAATGATCCGGGGGAGGTTTTCAGGGCTGCGCAGGGGGAGGCTCCTGCACGGCATAGGTGACGACGCTGCAGTGACCGGTCTGCCTCATGGCAAGCTCCTTTCAAGCACCGACATAATGGCTGAAGGCGTGCATTTTGACCTCTCGCTGGTCATGCCGTATCAGATCGGTTTCAAGCTGGTGAGCGTAAATGTAAGCGATATATATGCAATGGGAGGGAAACCCCTGCATATACTTCTTGCGCTGGCAATGCCTCCATCAACGGATATGAAGTTCCTTGAGAGGTTCTTTGACGGAGTAAGCGATGCACTTGACCTCTACGGGGTCTCGCTGGCTGGTGGGGATATCTCAGCATGCAAGGGTGATATGGTACTTACCGCAACCGTGATAGGCCAGACCGACAGGCCGGTATTGCGTTCAGGAGCAAAGCCCGGGGACGCGCTCTATGTGACCGGCCCTATCGGTGATTCCGCTTCGGGACTTGAACTTTTAAGAAGAATAGGGCGACCTTTGAAACTGGACAAGCGTTGTGTTTGCGGGTCCCTGCCATGGAAGGCCATTAAGCCTCTCCTGAGGCGGCACCTTATGCCTGAGGCCAGAAAGCCCGGGGCATGGCTTGGCAGGGCAACAGCCATGATCGATATCAGCGACGGGCTGGCCCTGGACCTGAGCCGTATGTGCACTGAAAGCGGAGTGGGCGCTGTGCTTGATATGGAGCGTATCCCTGTATCAGAAGGCACGCGCATGACTGCCTCGGTGCTGAAGCTCAACACTCTTGACCTCGTGCTTTCAGGCGGGGAGGATTACGAGTTATTGTTCGCCGCAAGAGGGAAAGTGCGTGGCCGGCCTATAAGGGTCGGAGAGATAGTTAAGGGTGGGGGGATCGTTTTAAGGACTGCCGGTGGGCCTGACAAGACCATCGAGCCCAACGGATATAAACACTTTGACGGAGGTGTGAGTTAGTGGCCATCTTCATGCGGTTCCGGGACAGGCTCAGGAACATGCTCAGGATAGACGCCTCTCCGCGTAAGATCGCCATGTCCTTTGCTGTGGGTGTTTTTATCGGTTTTTCACCCTTTTTCGGACTTCATACACTGCTTGGCCTTCTGGCTGCGTACGTTTTACGCCTGAGCCGGAGCGCAACAGTAACCGGTGTTTTCGTCACGAACCCCATCAGCCTGGTCCCTATCTATACGTTCTGCATATGGCTTGGAATGGTACTGATGGGTACGGATATGTCGGATGTTATAATAAATATCAACTGGAAGACCATGACTCTTCTGACCATGTCCATAGAGCTCGGGGCGCTTCTGCTGCCTTTTCTCCTTGGCACCTTTATTTCAGGCGTGGTGGGTGCGTTTATCAGCTACCATGCTGTCCGGGCATACGTGCAGAGAGATCGCTGGGACGAGGACACATGGCCTTATAATGACACTGAGACGAAACACGAACAGGAGGATGATCAATGATGGGAGTATCCGCTTCATGGTGGCAGAACCTGCCCTCAAACATAGACCCTTTTATATTCGAGATTGGTTCTTTCCGGGTCGGATGGTACGGGATGATGTATGTAATTGGATATTTTGTTGTGTATTTCCTGGCTGCATACAGGACCCGCAAGGAAGGGCTCCCCTATAGCAAGGATTTTATCCAGGACTTTCTTGTCTGGACCGCTTTTGGACTGCTTATCGGAGCGCGGTTAGGCTATGTTGTCATATATAATCCTGGCTACTATATCAGGCATCCTCTTGAGATAATCCTCCCCTTTAGTCTGGATGGAGGGCTGCATTTTACCGGCATAGCCGGCATGAGCTACCACGGCGGAGGCGTAGGTGTCTTCGTGGCGTCTTTGTGGTATCTCAGGCGCAACAGGGTCAGGTTCGTGGATTTCGCGGATTTCATCGTCCCCTGCATACCACTTGGGTATACCTTCGGACGTATCGGTAATTTCATAAACGGCGAGCTCTACGGGCGTGTCACAACCTCACCCTGGGGCATGTACTTTCCCATGGACCCCTCGGGGAGCCTCCGGCATCCGTCCCAATTGTATGAGGCCATGCTTGAGGGTGTCGTGCTGTTTGCCGTGCTCTGGGCATTAAGGCGCAAGGAGGCTTTTAGAGGCCTTATGTTCCCGATCTATCTCGGGGGCTACGCTGTTGCCAGGTTCATAGTCGAGTTTTTCAGGCAGCCTGATTCTCATCTGGGATTTATTGCGGGCAACCTGAGCATGGGACAGTTGCTGAGTATAGGTATGCTCCTGATCGCTATTGCTGCGGGGATAATTTTACGCAGGACGGAGGGGGCCACAGGCCCCATTTAACTGGGGGCCACGGGCCCCATTGAACTGGGGCCACGGGCCCCATTGAACTGGAGCCATGGGCCCCATTGAACTGGAGCCATGGGCCCCATTGAACTGGAGCCACGGGCCCCATTGAACTAGAGCGCCCGGATCGTCACGACTCGTACTGACTTCGATCCTTATAGGGATAATTGGTCTAAAAAACTATTCTTGTAATGAAGGTGCTTTTTTCAGGAGGATGCGGCTCGGGTCGTTGCGACCTATACCGGTGTGCCCGTTGACACTGAAATAAGCGGACTGGACGCCTTCCATGCTCACTTGAGCTGATAAATTACGTGGAAATCAATTTTCTCTGATAGGCCATATGTTTTGACCATAACATATTGAATTAAATAGAAAATACATTTTGTATCAGAGCTGCAAGCAAATCGATTATTTGATATAATTATCCTATGGTTCTGTAGGGATAGAAGCTCTTCTTTTTTTATTTTGCCAGTGATCGTTATGGGACCTGTATTATCCGATGGAGGCTCTGTCCAAAATGTTAAGCAAACGAATATTAGTTGTTGAGGATGAGAGCATAGTTGCTGAGGACCTCCAGGATCGACTGGACAGCCTTGGTTATGCTGTGGTCGGCCATGCCACCACAGGGGCTGGTGCTGTAGAGCTTGCCCGGAAGGTGGAGCCTGATATCGTTCTTATGGACATAAGGCTCAAGGGCAAAATGGACGGGGTAGAGGCGGCAGGGCTGATAAACGAGGAAAGCACTGTCCCTGTGGTCTACATGACTGCCTATGCGGACGAGAACACCCTTGCCAGGGCCAAGATGACCGGGCCATATGGATACATAATCAAGCCTTTTAACGAGAGAGAACTGCACTCCACGATAGAGATGGCGCTTTATCGCCACAAGATGGAGATGAAGGTCACGGACAGCGAACACTGGTTGCGAACTATCTTAAGCAGTATCGGTGATGCTGTCATTGCCACTGATTCGGATATGAAAATGACGTATATGAACCCAATTGCTGAAAACCTTCTGGGCATAAAGAAGGAAAGTGCCCTTGGGCGGGATCTTACCGATATATTCACCGTATCAAATCCTGTGGATGGAAACATTGATAATCCTTTGTTGCATATGACAAGGGAGCCACGGGATATCTTTGTGGGGGACTCTATACTGTTGCTTGAAGGCGGTGGGAGCCTGCCTATTGAGTACACCTCCTCGTTTATCATGGACGAAAAGGGTGGGACAAACGGGTGCGCTCTTGTTTTCAGGGACATAAGCAAAAGGAAGCAGCATGAAGAGGAGCTTCGCTCCGCCATGTTCGCAAGCAGGGCTGCAAACCAGGCAAAGAGCGAATTCCTTGCCAACATGAGCCACGAGATACGCACCCCGATGAACGCCATTCTGGGCATGATAGAGCTTTTGCTGGACACAGACCTTGATAGCGAGCAGTTTGAGTCCGTCAATATAGTGAAGCAATCCGCTGGTGCACTTATGGGTCTCCTTAATGACCTGCTTGATCTTTCAAAGGTGGAGTCCGGAAGGATGGAGCTTGAAAGTACCGACTTCGACCTCCACGCGCTCGTAGAGGATACCATACTGAGCCTGACCCAACAGGCTAAGGTAAAGGGCCTCCGGCTGGTCAACTCAATTGCGCATGGTACCCCTCGGGGGCTCAAAGGAGACCCGGGAAGGCTCAGGCAAGTGATACTTAACCTTGTTGGCAATGCCATAAAGTTCACCCATCAGGGCACTGTTGCGTTTGATGTCTCGCAGCCAGATGTCCGGGACGGAGATGTCCATGGCTCTACCGGCCCCATCAGCCTTCATTTCAGGGTCACGGATACGGGGGTGGGTATTAGTGAGGATAAGCTTGACAGTATCTTTGATAGTTTCACACAGGCCGACGGTTCCACTACCAGACAGTTTGGGGGCACGGGCCTGGGGCTTGCCATCTCCAGCCAGATAGTGAATATGATGCAAGGGGAGCTGGAGGTGGAGAGCACCCCTGGGGTGGGCAGCTCTTTTTTCTTCACTGCGGTATTCGAGCCGGGTGTAGCGCTTGAGGAAGGCTCAGGCGCCAAAGGACATGTGTTGAAGGAAGGAGATGCCTCCGGAGGGTTGAGGATACTGCTTGCAGAGGACAATATCATCAACCAGATGTTTGCATCCAAGGTGCTTGAGAGGGTCGGACACAAGGTCACCTCGGTTGTGAACGGTAAGGCCGCAATAGAGGAGCTTTACAAGGATAAATATGACGTCGTGCTGATGGATGTCCAGATGCCGGTCATGGACGGATACGAGGCTGCAAGGCGGATCAGGGCGCACTCGGAGGGAAGATTCGACCCTGGCCTACCCATTGTGGCCCTTACCGCCCATGCGATGATGGGAGACAGGGAGAAGTGTCAAAGTGCGGGTATGGACATGTATCTTTCTAAACCCTTCAGTGTCTCACATCTCCTTGAAGCGGTTATGCTCGCATTCAAAAGAGAGTTTGCGGATACTGTCCAAAGGGTCTCCGCTTCCAGTGTAATGAGAAGTGGCCCAACCCTTGACCTTGGATTCGCGCTTGACCTTCTGGAGGGAGACGTGGGGATACTTCGTGAGATACTCCAGGAATTCAACGAGAAGATGCCCGGGCAGGCCAGCAAGCTTGCAAGTGCGCTGGAGAGCGGTGATACCTCTTCAGCTCGCCTCATGGCCCATGCGGTAAAGAGCAGCTTGAGCAGCCTTGGGGAATCCGTTGCCAGAGGCTTCGCCCTTGATATAGAAGAGAATGCGGAGGCTGGCAGGCTTATGGAGGCCAGGGGGGCCATGGAGGGCTTGGGAACTGAACTGGGACGCATATATAAGGAAATCGACCGAAGGCTGAGCAGTGATTCTCTGCTATAATAATAGCCAGGGTGTACTTGCCCAAACCTGATATATTGTGGCTGCTGCGCATATTCATATTTTTTTAATATCTGAACCCTGGAGGACTATCATGAAAGTACTAGTTGTGGAGGACGATTTTATCAGCCGTAAATTGCTTACCACCCTTTTGGGGCATTATGGAGAGTGCGACATCGCGGTTGACGGCAGGGAGGCTGTAGATGCCTTCAGGCTTGCTTTTGAAGAAGACAAACCCTATGGCCTCATCCTCATGGATATCATGATGCCGAACCTTGACGGTCAGGCCGCACTCAGGGAGATCCGTGATCTGGAAAAAGATAAGGCCGTCCCTGCCAGCCAGGAGGTAAAGGTCATAATGACCACAGCCCTGGACGACCCGAAAAATGTGATGGAGGCCCTTAATAAGGGCGGTGCGGCCGCCTATATAGTCAAGCCCATCGACAAGAAGAAGTTAATGGAGGAAGTACGCAAGCTCGGACTCTTGGATTAGTTGACGACCTTCTATAAGTAGTAGACGATCTTCGGGGTTGAGGCACTGCATATGCTTTAAAATGGAGCACTCGAAGTAACAGGCTACGACTTCGCGCTCCATTTTAAACCCTCTACAGCACCTCAACCCCGAATCTCTACGTCAGACGCGCGAACTATCCTCTTAAAAAATATAAAGCACGATGAACAACAAAGACAAAGCAGATTTCTTTTAAAATAAAAACTACTTTTATGAAAAGGTTCTTTGTCGCAGTCTTATTAATGTTTTTATCAAAATGCCTTAGATTAGTAGTTTTCCTGAGTTCAGCGAACATTCAATTGTCTGACGTAGAGATTCGGGTGCTGATTCGTTCATATACAAGCCAAGAAGACGCGAAGTAGTAGCAGCGCTACTTCGAGGGGCCATGGTACCTTTCTAAAAATCGCGCAGTAGATGGGCGAATCAGCCCCGAAGGTCGTCTACTACTTATAGTTTGTTATAGAATATATACTTATGAAAATATCCCTCATAAGCCTTGGCTGCCTGAAGAACCAGGCGGATTCCGAGAGCCTGCTTGCACTGCTGGCAAGCAGGGGTATCTCACATACTGATGACCCCTCTGGTGCGGACGCTCTCATCGTAAACACATGTGGGTTCATAGAGGATGCGAAGAAGGAGTCCATAGACGCCATCCTGACACTGGCCGCTGCAAAGCGTAAGGGGCAGAAGCTCATTGTGCTGGGGTGCCTGTCCAAGAGATACAGGCAGGAGCTTGCGGCTGAGATGCCGGAGGTGGATGCCTTTTTCGGTGTTGATCAGGCTCAGGACATTGCCGACCTGTTGGCCGGAGATGAGGAATCCGGGTTTGGCACGGGTGCCTCTCCGCTCGTGCTTGCTTCTTCCACTTTTGCGCCCCTCAAGGCAGCTGAGGGATGTTCAAGGAGTTGTGCATTCTGTGTGATCCCTTCCATAAGGGGGCCATATAAGAGCCGACCTCCTGAGGAAATACTGCATGAGGCCGGAGTTTTTCTAAGAAAGGGTATACGGGAGTTGCTTGTTGTGGCCCAGGACCTGAGTTCCTATGGCCGCGACCTTTCTGGACAATACAGGCTGCCGGAGCTGCTGCAAGGGCTTGCAACGCTAGAGGACATGGAATACCGGGTGCGTCCGCTTTACCTGTACCCTACGGAAGTAGACGGGCGGCTGCTTGATTGCATTGCGGGTAACGAAAATATCTGTTCGTACTTTGACATCCCGCTTCAGCACTCAGAGAAGCGGATATTAAAGGCCATGGGCAGGGCAGGTGACAGGGACAGGTACATTGAGCTTATCCAGAAGATAAGGCGCGAAGTGCCAGGGGCAGTTATCAGGACCACAATGATAGTGGGGTTCCCCGGAGAGAGCGAAGAGGAGTTCTCCGCGTTGCTGGAGTTTGTTGAGGAGGCTGGTTTTGACCACCTCGGGGCCTTCAGCTACTCTGACGAGGAGGGCACGCCCGCAGCTGAGCTTAGCGGCAAGCTCCCTGGCGAGGTGAGAGAGCGCAGGCTGGAGGAACTCATGGGCATACAGGCCGAGATATCCAGGGAGCATAACGAACAGCTCGTGGGGCGTGAGTTCAGAGCGTTGGTGGATGAAAGCTCAAAAGACGGCGTGATAGCACGCCTTGAGCGGCATGCCCCTGACGTGGACGGAGTGATCTACCTCTCAGGCTGTGACGCGGCTGTCGGAGAGTTCGTTGATGTAGAGGTGACCGCAGCCTCTGATTATGACCTTGAGGGCCTATGCCCATGAGAAAGATTTCCATGATCCGCATACCAAAAAAGAACATGCTGCTGTTCATAGCCACCTTTTTATGCGTGCTTGCCGCAGGTGCCATAGAGGCGGGCGTGGACATACTCAGTGACCCTGGAGGTCTTTATAAAGGCCTGCCATATGCGCTTTCTCTCATGACGATACTTCTGACACATGAGATGGGCCACTACGTCATGAGCCTGAGGCACGATGTGGAGGCCACGCTTCCATTTTTCATCCCATTGCCTCCCATATCCAGCGTGCTGAACATAGGTACGCTTGGGGCGATAATCCGTATGCGCTCCCCCATAAACACCAGGACGGCTTTGATCGATATTGGCGCATCGGGCCCGATAGTGGGCTTTGTCGTGGCTTTTGCATTCACAGTGGTCGGGCTTATTCTTTCGGAGCCGGTTGCCATTGAAGCCTCAACGTCAGATGTGCTCCTTGGGCCATCGATCCTGTTTTCATTCCTGATGAAGCTTGTGGCAGGGCCTTTGCCAGAGGGCATGGGGCTGGAGCTTCACCCTCTGGCCTTCTCAGGATGGCTGGGTTTTTTCATTACAAGCCTGAACCTGATCCCCGTGGGACAGCTTGACGGGGGCCATATTCTTTTTGCGATGATCGGGGACAGGCATCATTTGATCGGCAAGGTGCTGGTGGCTGCCCTTGTGTTTATGGGCCTGATTTTCTGGCCGGGCTGGATTCTCTGGGCAGTACTGATGCTCATAATCGGGCTCAGACACCCTCCTGTCCTGTACAGGGAACCCAGGCTTGACCGGCCAAGGCGGATAGTGAGCGTCATAGCCCTGTTGATCTTTGTCCTGACCTTCACCCCGGCCCCATTCATGTTCATCGCAGGCTAGACCGCTTATTTTTCTAGCGGTCACGGACACATTGCTCCTATATATCAATGGCCAGTCGGCAAAACTCGCTCACGAGATACGGTATATCCGCGTCCTGGCCAGATTTTTCTTTCATTCTTGTTTTTATTTGCTTATAATGCCTCATCCTTAAAGCGCAACCCTGGGGATAATGCGCAAGTGATGAACAAAGCGCCGGTCGGAACGACTCGCTCACGAGGAGGCCATGCTTATGAGAATGTTGCCAAAGGCTCAAATGAGAGTTGCCCTTGTTCTGATTTCCATGCTCCTGCTTGCCGGATGCGCCACGCCGCTTCACAATGCGGCTCGTGCGGGTGACCTCCAGAGGGTAAACCAGCTTATTGCAGAAGGATCGGACGTAAATGCAATTGGCGGCATGGGCAAAAGGACCCCCATGCATAGCGCGGCAGAATCAGGCAAAATGGAAGTAATCATGGCACTTATCAAGGCGGGCGCGGACATCAATTCGAAAGAACAAATGCTCAACTCGACCCCCCTGCATTTTGCGGCAATGTATGACAGAACAGAGGCAGCCATCGCACTTATCAAAGCGGGCGCGGATGTGAATGCAAGTGATATGTACAACCACCCCATCCTCAATTACACATCACGCAATGACAGCCCAGAAATAGCCATTGCGCTTATCAAGGCGGGTGCGGACGTAAACGCAAGGGGTATGCACAACTGGACCCCACTGCATGGGATGGCTCATCAAGGCAGAACAGAAATAGCCATCGCGCTTATCAAGGCGGGCGCGGATACCTCCATAAGAACCAAGAAAGGCAAGACTTTCATAGACATTGCACGCGGAGAAAAACAAATACAATTCATACAAGACGTTGAGCGCGAAATCCAGAACTTCAAGGCGGCCAGGCTCAAGCAGCAGGAGGAGGAGAGGGCTTTACGCAAAGAGCAGAAGGCTGAGCAGCTCCGGCTAGAGCAGGCACGTAAAGAAGAAGACAACCGCGCCTTCAAGTCCGCAGGCATTGCAGGCACAGTGGATAGCTGGAGCGACTATCTCAAGACAAACCCCTCTGGCTCTCACCGTGCCGAAGCCCTCAAGGATCTAGCGGCCCTGCTTGAAGAGTCAGGCGATACAGCCCTCGCTTTGAGCATGGCGAGAAACTATCCAGGCTTGATCGATCACCTTCCGCTTAAATATTCCCTTGCCTTCATCGGCCCGCCGGGCCTCACCGTGGCCGATGTGATAGAGATAAAGAAACAGGGCATGAGCGACAGGCTCATCGCAGCTCAGATAAGGTCCATGGGCGCGGCATACAAGAAGTTCTCATTACAAGAGATCATGTCGCTTAACAAGATGGGTCTCTCGGATGAGATCGTGGAGGCCATGATAGACTCCACCACAAAGGCGCGTGAGGCAGCTGCACAGGCCGATTATAAGAAAGAACTTGAGAGCCTGAACGCGGAGCAACGCGCGGAGCTTGAAGAGATCAGTCGGAAGATGGACCAGATGCAGAAGGCACAGGCCACCACCGTAAGCGTATCCTCCACTCAGGGCGCTGGCGGCGCTGACGCTTCAAACTGTGTGGCGAGGGAGGGCGCTGTACTGCTGTGCAAACAGACTACGGGGGGACTGCTACAGATGGTCTGCGTCTCTGCGGCCAAGGCAAAGTTCCCCTGCAACTGAGGCTTAGCATGAAGATAAAGTCTTAAAAGATTTCCTCTAAGAATAAGAATTTTATTTGTCTGAAGGCCGCCTGATTACTGAATAAGACAATCTCTGATGGCGTCATCTAACTTGTTAAAAGTAAAGGAAAATCCTTCCTTCATGAGCCTCTCGGGTATTACGTTTTGGCCCTCGGTTATCATCTGTGCTCCCTCGCCGAAACGGAGCCTTGCGGCAAAGAGCGGGACTCGCATGAAAGCGGGCCTGTGAAGGGCCTTTGCCAGGGCCTTTGTAAGCTCCTTGTTCGTATCCCCGGCAGGTGCGGCGAGATTATAGACCCCGCGCATGGATGCGTCTGTAAGTGTTCTTTCAATAACCCTGCGAAGGTCTTTGATGCATACCCAGGGGAAGGGCTGGGACCCGTCCCCAATGCAGCCGCCAAGGCCCATCTTAAAGGCGGGAAGCATCATCCTTAAAGCTCCCCCGCCGCGGCCCAATACAACCCCGAAGCGAAGGATAACGGTCCTTGCTCCAGCGTCCTCGGCCCGCATGGCGGCAGCCTCCCAATCCTGACACAGTCTGCCCAGAAAACCTTTGTTTAATACGAACTTAGATTCAGAATGAGGCCCTCCTGAGGCGTATATCCCAACTGCTGCGGCAGAGATGAAAACCCCTGGTTTGCGGTCACAGGAGGAGACGGCCTCCACGAGCGCTTTTGTTGTATTGACACGGCTTGAATACATTGTTTTTTTGTAATCTTCTGTCCATCTTGCTATGACGTTGGCCCCGGCAAGATTGACCACGGCGTCAGAGCCCTCAAGGGCATCCTTGAGTGCTTCGGGGTTGGTGTAAAGACTTCTTGAAAGGCCAAAGGGACTCCACCCCCTGGCCTTGAAAGCCTCTGTGAGATATGTCCCCACAAACCCGCTTGCACCGCTTATCGCTATCCTCATTTTAGCCACCACCTGCCCCAATCCCTCTTGCTTACATTATACCCCCTGAGGCTCGCATCTCTGAGGCCTTCAGCCTCCTTGGCTCGATCCATATGATTTCGGGCATTTACAAGGCTCGTTGAGCGTAAACTAAATATATCTTGCAAGCACAACATGTAGTGTTTACGATGGTTGGCAGGCACAAGATATTGTTAAATATGGATACCTATTGCAAACCCTCTGAAATCATTGCTTTTTTTCCTTGACATATATGTAACACATGGATATTATTATAGTGTAGTGGTATAAAGTGGTAACAAGTGGAGGAAATAAGTAATGTCAAGGTTCTCAGGCAAGTATTATTACACCATCGACCCAAAGGGGAGGGTGATGGTGCCATCTGCCTTCAGGGATGTTCTGCGGGAACACTACAGCGCAAAGCTCATCGTTACAGTAGCCCCTGTTGACCGCTGCCTGCACCTCTACCCAGTGGAGGAGTGGGAGCGCCTGCTTGAGAAGGTCAGCACACTGCCGAAATCCAACCGCTCCATGAAGCTCTTTTTAAGAACAGTCGTCGGCTCGGCCATGGAGACCGGCATTGACAAGCAGGGGCGCGTGCTTGTCCCCTCGTCCCTCCGCACTGACGGAGATTTAAAGGGAGAGCTGGTAATAGTCGGCGTGCTGGATAAGATCGAGATCTGGGACAAAAAACTATGGGATAAGGCCACTGACCTCACGGGCGTGGATGCCGAGGGCTATGAGGACGATCTCAGTGGTTTCGGAATATAAGGCATGGGGGACAAGCACCTTCCGGTCATGCTCCGGGAGGCACTGGATTTTCTAAACCTTCGCAAGGGGGGAACATATGTGGACGCTACGGTTGGTCCTGGGGGACATTCGGAGGCGTTGCTTTCCCATCTTGGCCCTGAGGGGCTTCTCATCTGCATGGACCGTGACGAAGAGGCACTTGCTCTTGCCAGAGATAGATTACACGACAGCAGGGCGCGATTTGTCCATGCCAGGTTCTCTGAGCTTGCCAGTGTTCTTGAAGACATGGGCGTCAAGGGGGTGGACGGAGTGCTGATGGATTTCGGAGTTTCGATGCTGCAACTCAAGACCCCGGAGAGGGGTTTTAGCTTCACTTCCAACGACACCCTTGATATGAGAATGGACCGCAGCGAGCCGCTCTCTGCGCTTGAGGCGGTCAACAAATGGCAGGAAAAGGAACTTGCACGAGTGATATACGAGTATGGCGGGGAGTGGCGCTCGCGTCGCATAGCCTCCGCCATCTGCCGAGCCCGGAGCAAGGCACGCATAGAGACAGGCCTTGAACTGGCTGAGATAGTTTCCTCTGCGGTAGGCAGGAGTGGGAAAACACATCCGGCCACGAGGACCTTCCAGGGCCTGAGGATAGCGGTAAACCGTGAGATGGAGGAGATAGACGAAGGGCTTGTGGCCGCACTTGGCTCACTGGTACCTGGCGGCAGGCTTGTGACCATCGCCTACCATTCACTTGAGGACGGCAAGGCAAAGCGTTTCATGCGTGAGGCCGCGCGCGCGGGCCGCGTCCAACTGCTTACTAAAAAGCCCTTAAGCCCGACCCGTGAAGAGACCAGGGAGAACCCATCGGCGCGTAGTGCCAAGATGAGGGCGGTGGAGGCGATATGAGCGTAAGGAGACTGCATGAAGGCGGGAGGTTCGTCTCGGTGCTGACGACCTTTCTGCTTGTTTTGACGCTTTTGGCCGGGGTGTTCGCAATCGTATGGACTGTCTCAGGCATCACGACGCTCGAATACCAGATCGGTGAGTTGGAAAACCGCAGGGCACAGGCCCTGAAGGAAAGAAAAATCCTTGAGGCGGAGCTTTTTTCTTTACGCTCCATCCAGCGAGTGCGGGACAATGGCCTGGCGCTGAGCATGCCTGACAGGGAGCGTATCGTTTATGTAAAGCGTGACCATGTATCTGTGAGGCACGCGGCAGAGACAATCCGGGGGAGAGTGGATTAATGGAGAACAGGCGCGCGGCAGTACTGAGCACAGCTGTGATGTTCGGTTTTCTGCTGGTGGGAATTCGCCTTGCCGACCTGATGCTTCTTGACCATGATGCCCTGGCCGCAAAGGCGCGCAATCAGCAGCAGGTGCAGGTGGACGTCTCCGTAAACCGTGGCTTGATCCTTGACAGGCGTGGCAGGGCCCTGGCCGTGAACGTTGACTCATACTCAGTATACGGCAGGCCTTTCAAGATACAGAGCCCTGCAGTGGTATCCGCGGCGCTTTCAGACGCTACAGGGCGCAGGTATGACAAGGTGCTGAGCTCTCTTCAGTCAAACAGGAATTTCGTATGGATAAAGCGAAAGATGAAGACTGGGGCTGCTGAGCGCCTGAGGGGCCTTGGGCTTGAGGGTGTGGGTTTCATCCCTGAGTCCAAGAGGTTGTATCCAAAGGGAAGGCTAGCCTCACACCTTATCGGCTTTGTTGGAGTGGATAACCAGCCCCTTGAGGGAGTGGAGCTTGAATATAACGGTGACCTGCGCGGAGAGGTCAAGAAGGTCCTTGTCTCAAAGGACGCTGGCGGAAGAACTCTCACCGAGGGCCTGGACGCGCAGAGCCGGGGTAACGTGCTCGTGCTCACAATTGACGAGGGGCTTCAGTATATTTCAGAGCAGGCACTTGATGACGTGATCGAGAAATGGGAAGCGACCTCTGCCATCGCTATCATGATGGACCCATACAGCGGCGAGATACTCGCCATGGCAAGCAGGCCCACCTATGACCTGAACGACCCCGGCAGTTTCAAGGTCTCAAGCCGGCGCAACCGGGCTATTACCGACCCATATGAGCCGGGCTCCACTTTCAAGATGGTGACGGCAGCCGCAGCGCTTGAAGAGGCAGTGGTTAGCCCGTCCACGGAGTTTGACGTAAGCGATGGTTTCATCGATGTGGGACCCATGAGGGTTTACGATTCCAAGCGCCAGGACAAGCTGCTCTTTACAGAGGTGATCAAGACCTCCTCCAACGTGGGGACGATCCAGATGGGCAGCCTGCTGGACAACAGGACCTTCCATAGTTACATCAGCAAGTTCGGGTTCGGTACCCGCACCGGAGTGGACCTGCCGGGAGAGGCTCCGGGCATAGTGAGGGATTACAAAAAATGGTCTACCACCTCTCATGCTGCGATAAGCATTGGATACGAAGTTGCTGTAACGCCGCTTCAGATACTCAGGGCCTATGCTGTTGTAGCAAACGGCGGCTGGCTTGTGACCCCGCACGTGGTCAGGGAGGTGGTTGCATCCGATGGTACGGTACTCAAGCAGTTCAATCCCGGGCTCGGTGACCAGATAATCTCCACCCATACGACCAACACCCTGAAGGACATCCTGATATCCGTGACCCAGGAGGGCGGCACTGCGCGTGAGGCGGCTGTGAGCGGAAACCTTGTGGCTGGCAAGACCGGCACCACCAGGCTTATAGATTCCGACACCGGAGAGTACTCCCATGAACGATATGTAAGTTCCTTTGTGGGTTTCGTACCGGCTGACAACCCCCGCTTTGCCCTGGTCGTTGTTGTCTTCGAGCCAAAGAAGCAGTACTACGGCGGTCGTGTGGCAGCCCCTGTGTTCAGTGACATAGCTTCGCAAGCGCTGGCATACATGAACGTGCCAAGGGACGATTTCAGAGAAAAGAACATCCTTCTGGTCAGAAGCGGGGATTTCTAGGTCAATGAAACTTGGAGAAATGATAGAGGCCATGGATGGCGTGGACAGCATAAGCGGGCAGGTTGACGTTGAAGTCACCGGGGTCGCGTACGACTCGCGCAGGCTTGAGGCCGGAGATGTCTTTGTTGCCTTGAGGGGTGAGAGTTTCGACGGGTCCGCCTACATAGGCGATGCCCTGCAAAAAGGCGCATCAGCCGTAGTTTCAGAGGGCCCTTTGCGTCCAGAGGCCATGGACACACAGACCCCTTATGTCGGGGTGACAGTGGTAAGGGCAGCGCTTGCCCATCTCTCAAGCGTGTTCCATGGCTACCCCTCAGAGCGGCTGGAGATCGTAGGGATCACGGGCACGAACGGCAAAACCACCACCGCATATATGGTGCGCTCCGCCCTCTTGGCCGCAGGGAAGAAGGTAGGCATGGTGGGCACGATCA
>SDBV01002602.1_pt1 | contig 26895 bp, 41 predicted proteins | sample 2277081 | NCBI WGS metagenome assembly SDBV01 (sample SAMN10402039, study PRJNA504765) | marine sediment metagenome | isolation source: marine sediment core GS10_PC15, 223 cmbsf | place: Arctic Ocean: Southern Knipovich Ridge | collected 2010 | reverse complement strand
CCGGCAGGCGGGAGCCGGCAGGCGGGAGCCGGCAGGCGGGAGCCGGCAGGCGGGAGCCGGCAGGCGGGAGCCGGCAGGCGGGAGCCGGCAGGCGGGAGCCGGCAGGCGGGAGCCGGCAGGCGGTCTGCTCACCACCCATAAGAGAATATAGTGTAAACCACCCAGTGGTTGGGTATGTCCGGGGTAGCGGACCCACCCGATACCAGGCACCTCTCTGGAGGGACACCCATTGGAGGGACACCCATTGGAGGGACACCCATTGGAGGGCGTGGGGTTTGATGATACCTTGATTGGGTAGGTGGCTACCCTTGCAAGGCTACCCTTGCAAGGCTACCCTTGCAAGGCTACCCTTGCAAGGTTACCCTTACAAGGTTACCCTTACAAGGTTACCCTTACAAGGTATCTGGCGGGTGGCGTGGTAAAAGCGATCGTAGTGATGACACCAATTGCGACGAGGTGTAGTCAATGTGACTACACATGATGCTTTAACTCACCTGCCAAAATGGCAGGTGATGCTCTGATTCACCTGCCAAAATGGCAGGTACCCTAAGCCGTTATTATCAATAGGGTTATGGCGCCACTTAGAACGGATACATGCGCGCGGTTACAGCCGACCTGCCACTTTGGCAGTTAGGTGTAGTCAAAATGACTACACTTTGATCGTATAGGTGTAGTCAAAGTGACTACACCTGCCAAAATGGCAGGGTGACTGCCATTTTGGCAGGTTAGTCGCGTCCACCTCGAACGGGTGATGCCAAGCCGTCCAATCAGGGGATACGGTCGCCGGGTCGGGTGGGTACATATCACCCGATCAGGTGGTTCCGATAATCAAGGCTATAGGTACCCACCCTGTCGAGGGTATCATGTATACCTCATATGAGAGGTGATAGATACCTCGTTGTGGGGGACCTGAAGAGGTGGTTCTCACAACCCCTGAAAGAGGGGTCAAACCAGGGGGTGTGGACGTACCCCACCCCACCCCAGTTTCCACCTGCCCTTTCGACTCGGATTTTGAATTTTGATGGAGGACCTGACGCGGCACAGGATTCCAGGCAGTGTTGGAAAATGCCGGGCGGCGGGCGGCGCGGGCGGCGCGGGCGGCGCGGGCGGCGCGGGCGGCGCGAGCTATCGCGGGCGAACTCGGTCGTCAGTAAAACGCCCGGCTGAAAGGGGCCGGCGAGATTTGATTTTGGCTGGGCATGCCCTAGACTGACGCGGCACAGTATTCCCGGCAGTGTCGGGAATGGCGATTTCACTGCGTAATGAAAGCCAGTGGATTGGTGAGTTGGCTCCGACGCGGTCTGGAGTAGGATCGCCATTCGCCCTGTGTTTGTCGAGCGATTCAGCCGTTATAGAGTTGAGCCGAGTCACGAAAACCATCATCTTTTCGTGAGTTTGAGGTGATAAGACATCAAGGGACGTAGTACTGATAAAAGCAAAGAGCTTCCGATCCCCTAAGTGAATGTTACCAAAGAATTTACACCTCCAAACCAATACTCTTATAAGTAGTACTCTATATATTATTAAGCCTATATAGAGAAAAGAGAAAATACTATATAAGGTAATAGGCGCAGAATTTCGTCCTTCCTTTTATGCCCCCTGACGCGGCTGAGATTTGCAGCGACTCAACCCACCATCTGCCGACATCTGACCTGCCGGCTACCACCTGCCGAAGCCGGGCACGCCCAGTCACCAAGTAGCCATGAAGTAGTCACCAACCCGAGTCGCAAGTTTTTTTCAGATTTTTCCCAGATTTTTCCCAGATTTTCCCAGATGGTTCTTGACATCGTGTGTAAACGTGATATGATTGAGATAGACAGACTCAACCAAGGAGACAGAGATGACAACTGTGATGTACGACACACGCGAAGCTTGGCTCAATGCGATGACCGACCTCCTCCGATCGGACTTTGAGGCAGCGGATGCCACCCTCCCGGACAACGTTCGGATGACATGTGGGTTTCCCAGCCGGGGCGGACGCCCGGGGAAGAAGCAGGTTCTCGGCGAATGTTGGCCAGCCGGGCAAAGTGAGGATGACCACTTCGAGGTGTTCATCACCCCGATGCGGCATGACCCGGTAACCGTCGCTGGAATCCTGGTGCATGAGCTTGTTCACGCGGCAGTCGGATGTGACTGTGGGCACCGCGGCGCGTTTCGCACGGTTGCACTCACCCTAGGACTGGAGGGCAAAATGACCGAGACGAACGTCGGCGAAGGTTTAGAGGAGAAGTTGCGGGAGCACGTCGAACGGCTGGGTCAGTATCCACATGCTTCACTGAGCATGTTGGAGAAACCACCACAGTCGACCAGGATGAAGAAAGTCGAATGCCCGGAATGCGGGTGGATGTGTCGCGCCAGTCAGAAGTGGATTGACATCGGGCTCCCGACTTGCTCGTGTGGAACCGAGATGGAAGCCGAGGAAGGGGAGGGGGATTAGCCATGTACCATTTTGCTCGCTGTCAACCTCGCGCCAACTGCCCTGATCTCCAAGGCTGGTACCTGATTCTGAAACCAGGTGATGTCGAGACACTTGAGAGACTCCACCGAGGCGTGGCACACCTCTACTATGCCAAGTTCAGCAAGGACTCCCATGCTGACCCAGGTGGGGTGCAGAACCCGATCCGCCTGGGTGCCCTCTGGCTCGTGACAGTCGAACGGTTTTTGGCTCGACACGTTACGCTCGCCATCAACTCATCAGGCGGGATGTCACCCTTGGATGATCTTAAGGTGTTGGCAACCGCTGAATCAACAGTGATGGTTTGGCCAAACCATCACGAAGGTGAAGTCATCACGATCTCTCGTTGGAAAGATAGCAAACACTTCTACCTCTCAAGCAACCGGGATCGAGTTTTCGTGCCGCCCAAGTATGTTCGGTATGAAGACGCTCTACATATGGCTCAGATTTACACTGAGAACATTGAAACCGGGGATGCACTTTGATTGGTTACCATTACACCTCACTCAGATCGTGGGAAGATATCCAGTACCGAGGGCTGGAGCCAGATCGTATTCGACAGCATGAATACGGTCTCTTTGTAACCATAGCACCAAGACTACCAAGGGACGCCATTTGGGTCTGGCAACATCCTTTGGATAATGAACAGGCGTGTATAACTACGTTTTCGTTGGCTGCTATGCACAGTTCGTTCGAGATTGTGCTATTGAGGATCACCTATGACGAGAGCGATGCTGCTTCGATTGTCTATGACGACACAGATCCACAAGATACTACCCAATTCATTTGTTCCTTCACTGCTGGTCGTTTGAGTACCGGCAGATTGCCTATCGAGTTACTCATCAACAGCATCCCACCTGAACAGATTGAAAAGATTTGGGAAATCAATTTGTTGGATCATATGAAGGGTCGTCACGTCCAGAGTCATCACGCCCAGAGTCATCACACTCCAGGTCTTTTCAGTAGGTTTATGAAGTCTATAACGACATGAAAGACGCCAGGTACCCGTGAGATACCTGGCGTCCTGATTGACGTTACTCGTCGACATTCAACAGTCTTTGAACTTGCTGTTTTCCCAAACGAGTATCCACCGATAACACCGTTTCCCGCCGACTACAAACATTTCCTGTTTACAGACACGCACGTCAATTTGATCTCGCGACAATTCTCTTGCTGATTGAACTGCCATTGCTCTTACTTCATCCTCGGCTTCTTTCTGGTTGGTGATCTCTGTCCGTGGGGTCGTCCGTTTGAACCAGAGCCACTTGTGTTGAACAATCTCCCTATACTGGAATGGCGATTTGAATATGTCCCACCGCTTCCAGTAACCAGTGCCTGGGTGACGATAATCAACAGAGTAATGAGTGATTTGTATCATGGTATCATGGTATCCTTGGTGATGGTTACTTGAGTCAAAGACTCAGGGTTGTTAGAACGCCCGACCTATCAATGGCTCAGCGGGTCCCGGCGTCATCTGTCTACTTCTTAGACCACCAGGTTCAAACTATCAACTCTTCCAAGTAGCCCTGCTGGTAGTGTTCACTGTTTGTATCCCAGTAGCCGGTATAGTCTCCATCATTGGGGAAGTTCAGGTGACCATCGAGACCCCAGTGTTCAATCACCGCCTCATCGTATGCGCGGGCGGCTTCCTCTGGAGTGCTGAAGGTCCCTAGGCGTTTACCCGAGATCCCGGCTACGTATTTCCCATCACGTGTTTCGTAAACACCCTTGTACTTGCGACCTTTGTTTGAACGCCTCATTTGCTGCGAAAGTCTCCGGCTGTTCCTCTTAACAAATTCTCGCAAGCACTTCAGCCCATCCCATTCCTCTGGGAAGTTCAGGTGACCATCGAGACCCCAGTGTTCAATCACCGCCTCATCGTATGCGCGGGCGGCTTCCTCTGGAGTGTTGAAGATCCCTAGGCGTTTATCCAAGATCCGGGCTTGACATTTTCCATTAGGCATTTCGTGAACACCTTTGTACTTCCCCTCCCTTGAATCACTCATTTGCCGTGCTTTTAGCTGTTCATCTGTCTTTCTATACCCTGATACACCATCACCCCCATCCGTCAAATTGTAAAGTGTACCGGTCTCAAGGTTCTTTCGTCCAAACTGTTCGATTAGAAACTTTTCCAATTCAAAAGCTTCCTCTTCCGTGAGGTTCGTTTGAAGCCGAATCGGCTGTGGGTCAAAACCTTGGCGGATCAACTTTCTTAGTTTCCTGTGAAAATAGGCTTCATCATTCAAACTGGAAGGTAAAAGGTGAATACGATCCCGCCCATTGGACCCCTTCCCAATGTACATAGCAACCTCTTCCGTTTGCGAGGGGTCAAGGTAAGTGTAAATGTAATATCTCATGGTATCCCCATGTTACGCATCAATACCGCCCCTACGAGGGAGTCGGACTCGCCAATCGTCTTCTTGTAGTAGCTTGCGATGTACTTCCCGGTGTCCGGGTCGAACTTGATTCCAGGTTGAACCCAGATACGCTTCGGCTTGGCTACCTTGTTTCTTCTGCTTCTCGCAGTCTCACGCCTACCTGGGACATTCGTCCAAGTCTTACCACGCCAGATGTCACAGATCGTCTGTGTACTGACTCCGTACTCTTTGGCGAGGTTCACTGAGGGTTTGTCAGATGCCCTGATTCGTTGAACCTTCTCACCATCCAATTTTGCTACATCTGCCCGAGCGCCACCTACTTTGTGCGCAGGGTTGATACACCCGGTGACACGGCACTTCGACTTGATTCGTTGAACCTGGACACCACACAGGTTTTGGTAAAGGAGGTGCTCCGGGGAATAGGTGACACCGTCGATCTCGAATATCGGGTGGTACTTGCTGTTTCGTGTACCGTCCCAGAACCAACAACCACGCTGACTGACGAATGACATGAGTCGTTCAAGATCAGTTTCGTTGATCTTCATAGTGTATCCACACCCTGATGGTCCATTTGATGAGACAGAACGCGGAGAGGACCAGGAGCCAGGCGACGGTGAGTGTCGCCCACACTGGCTCGAAGTTCGCCATGGCTAGTATTACAGAAGCGACGAGCACTATTATCGCGAAGACGATGAGCAACATTAAGGGCGGCGACAGGACCCAGGGTAGGAATACGAGGATGGTTTTCATGATGTCACCACCCATCTGACGAAGCGGAACGTAACGATGATCCATAATACACCCAACAATACACTCAACAATATCGGTGCATGTTCCAACAGTACCAACACTATGAAGAGGGCAAAGACCAGGAAGACCGGGGACATACATCCCAGGACGAGTCCCATGGTATCCGCCGGGTTCTGACTGTTTCTCATAGTCCGTTTTGTATCTCATCGTTTGCGTCCACGAACACTCCTTTTCAACCGTTGACACAATTTCATTTCACGGTTTCGTTGCCTTCGCTTACGGTTGCCAATGCGAATGCAGTTGGAAGCATCCCAAAGTATCCATAGTAACAGAGCTATCAGTATCAGACATGATAAATCCATTACTCATCCCTTTCATACCTGTCGGTATCCTGTATTGAGTACGCGGTCGCCTTGGACAACCAGGTCAACGCAAATGATGGTGTAGAGGAGGTTGTGGCAATATGGGCAGTAGGTCGAACGGTTGGACAAACAGATCTCCCGGATGTTCACGCCCATGTACTCGTAACGCTTGAGACCACTGGTACACCTGGTACACCGTCGCCAGACGACGGGAATCTCTTCGTGGCAGTCAGAGTCAATGTCGAAGACCAGCGGCGTCGGCTTCCCATGGTTCTTGTAGAACCTCAGGATATCTCGCGCCTGGCTTGCACTTGTGATTTTGTGTACCATAGTCCGTCCTGGTAGGAGGTACGATGTTGGTTTGGGTACTTCGGGTACTGCTTCTCGAAGTCCTTGACGACTCGATCCATAATCGCCTCACCGATATAGTCGAGCCACGACTCCTTACAGCACCCACACCGCCTGACCGGCACCTTCGCCGTCAAGTTCACTGGGTTCACGACACCATACGGGAAGGTGTACTCGGTCCAAACCGTCGTGACGTTACGACTGTTGCAATCTGGGCATTGTAGAATCATCGGTCTGGTCTCCCTTCAATGATGGTTGGCATATAAAAGAGGCATTCTTCAAGACTGAACGGTTTGAACTCCCCTGTGAGAGCATAAGCGCGGTCGAGACCGACATCCATAGCTTGCCGTCCTGGAAAAAACGTATTCAACTTGTCCTCGAAGAGCCCATGACTATGTCCATATAGTCCATAACCCCCATGCTGTTGCTTTCTCCATGAAACTAGTGGAAAATGCTGCATGTGGAAGTGGCATACCCCACCTGAGATTATGAACTTTCTGAAGAGCATCCAATCAAGCGATGACACATGTTTCCGTAGGGATGGGGCGTCGTGGTTCCCACGCGCGATATGGATCTCTCTGACGTTGAGCCGGGCGCGGTAGTGCCCGGCACGTCCGGCTCGCCAGCAGAAGTCTCCCAGATGATAAAGCACATCATCTGGCTTGACGTAGTGGTTGATTGCATCAATGAACGCCGTGTCCATCTCGTCGATGTCACGGAACTCGTCCCCACGTTCGGGCATGTGACGTAGAATCGCCTCGTGGCCAAAATGGGTGTCTGCGGTTACGAATATCTCTTTCATAATTCAAGTTTACCACATGGAAAGCGGTTTATCAAATGGAATCCGTATGGATTTCTCAGTGATGTTGATGCTTACTGGAGCCTCGCAATGTCTTGCCGGTATTGAAAATCGCGGGATGTCCAGAATTTGACTGAGGCTCCGAGAACGCGTTCGAGCCCCCGTGCAATTGTCAATGTAATCGTAGCCCGACCTTCAAGCAAGTCGCGTGCATCCTCAGGCGTTGCTTCCATTTGAGCAGCAAAGTCTGCCTCAGACAGATTACGTTCACGTAAAATGTCGGCAATCGTGTCACCTGGGGGTGATGTCCAATCGGGGTGGAATCCATAACAAGTTGACATCGTTATCTGTTACTCTGGGTTCGTCAAATGGAATCCTACCGAATTCTACATTTGATGGAATACACCTTGAGTGCGTCCATCACCGGTGTTGGAATGTTCCTCCACCTCAGGTATTGTGCGAGCACCTTCCCGGTGGTGTTGAGGGTGGCTTCGAGGAGTGTTGTACCTTTACCACGTACAAACGGGTGGTATCTGGTAGCTATCGTCACCTTACCCTTGGTAATGTTGATCTGCACGCCACCCATACCAAGAGCCAGCGCGTCTAATAGTTCAAGTTCTGCCGTCATGCGATTTCTCCATAGACTTGTTCGTATATTTCGATGTCTGAGATGATGTCGCTGTACACGATCTCATTTCTCTTGGCAAAGGCTTTGAGCTTTTGCACGGCATCAGCGAGGGCTCTGAAGAGGGTTGCACCGTGCCCTTGAATCTGGACACCCTCTCTGACCAAGATGTGCATCTGCCCATCCCTGAAGTACACTTGGATGGGACGCCGTTTGACCAGAAGGGCATTCATCCCTTCGATAGTGGGCTTCTCAGTGGGTCCGAGATGTCCATAATCGTACTCGTACTGGATGACGGCTTCATTGGTGTCCATGAAGCCAACGTTCTTCCTAACGTATTGCTTCTTCCTTGCGGCAGCCATAATGAGTGCCGTCAGTACGTTGACACCGGCACCCGAGACCACTGGGTTTCGCAATGTCCTAACACGCACACCTTCATCGGTTGTGTATGTCCAAGGCGTTTCCATTCGCCGTGAGCAGTTTGACTGGCAATTGTTCTTGACTTTGCATAGCATCTCCTTTCGATACTGCTTCATTTTCGATTTCCAGTGAGGGTCACCCATGAACTTCAACACCATCTCGTTGAGTTCGATGTCACACTCGACGCAGATGGGTCTCCATAGCCCATCTGCGCAAGTGATCCACTGCTGCTCTGCCGGTTTCCCACATCGAGCACACGGGAGTCGTTGAACTCCGATCTCGGTGTATGATTTGAGTCTACCGTGTCGCCGGTGCTTGCTCATGACTCGTCCCCAGTGAAGTCGAAGAACCGCCAGCGATTGAACGTCTGGATCACTGGCGCAGCCTTGATGTTGTTAAGGTATCCAAGCACCTCGTTCCACGTGCCGAAAATCATCTCGTGTTCGATAGTAGCAAAGAGCCAGTCAGGGGTATGCTTTTTCCCTTGCTCAACATGAATGATGATAGGCTTCCGTTGTCGGTTGGCAAGGAATAACTCTTCATAAGTTCCGGTGGCGTGGACATCCAGATCGATGTTCACGATGAGGAAGTCCGAAACATCAACCATTCTCAGGTCAACCTGTCGAATTGGCTTCATCTCGTTGGCAACATACTGGAAGTTGCCATCCATCTTGTACCGATGGCGAAGTTTCCTTGACTCACTATCTTCGATACCGATACCGATGTTGATCGGTTTACGAGTGGGGTCGAGCCAAACAATACCTAATCCACTGAGTGTAGCACGGATGTTGCGCCTCCATGTCTCACCACCATCAACAACTCGATCCATGGCTCCACCTAGGTAGCATCGCATGTTCTTCAATCTGTTCACTGGAGCAACTCCTGGAAGCGGCTGGCACCAATACGTCCACAACCTAGGTCTAAGAATTTGGCGACATCGGCGTAACATTTGATACCACCTGATGCCTTCACCTGAACTTTGGTATGCCTGGTGGCATCAAGCATCGTGGTGACAGCTTCAACAGTCGCCGGTCCATGTCCGAACCCTGTAGAAGTCTTCACGTAGTCGACCCCAGCCACTGCACACCACCGACACGCTGTTGTGATCTGACCTGGCGTGTAGTAACAGGTCTCCAAGATCGCTTTGACGAGCACCAGGTGCTCAAACGCCATCGAACAGATATCGGTGAGTTCTTCACAAAGGATACCGATATCACCACCAAGAAATCTTCCGTAGTTGATAACCACGTCGAGTTCCTTGGCACCATCTTTGATTGCCTGCTCGGCTTCAACCAGCTTGACTTTCGGATGGGCGTTCCCGTGCGGGAAGCCTACCACTGCCGAAACGTTCCGATGGAACCCGACAGCAATCCCAACGTTCACTGATGCCACGCAAACGCTGACGAGATTGTGCTTGGTGGCATAGGTGGCTCCGTCAACGATGTCTCGGATCGATGCTGTCGGCTTCAAGACTGCATAGTCAAGGGAGTCGGCAATCTCTCGTCGGGTCCAACCTCTCGATGCAATCATGACTCACCTCCGAATTCATCCCGCATAATCGTGACGGTATGTGAATCAGAGTCAGGGTTCCACACGAGAACCACGAAGCAATCGTCACACACTTCAAACATTAGATGCCGACTGTATGACTCGGTAAACTCGTTGATCTGGCTGACAAGTACTTCAGCCAGATCAACGAGTTCCCCTCGTTGTGTTGCGATTTCTGTTTCGCGAGCATGGAGTTCATTTTGTTCGCAGTGATTGCTCCACCAGTCGCGAATCGTTAGTCCCAATTGTTGGCTCATGTCAGTCACGTCATTCTCCTCGGGGGTTGTCATGTTGGTAATATCTTCGACGTCCACTTCACAGTGAATGAATTCGTACTTTTCGTGGAGTTCCATAGGGTCCACCTCGAATAGTTCTTGGTCAATATCACGAGCTTGTCGAGGATCATCATCATCACCAATGTTTCGCGCGTACTCAAAAAAGAAGTTGGCGTTCACTCTGAATGTTCGTCTCATAGGTTCCTCTCTGTGTAAACGTCACACTCTGTGTCGTACTCACGACTGTACACCATGGAGATGAAGTCGAGAGGGTCAAATTCCGCTGCCTCCTCAAGCTGTGCCAGATCAACTTCAGGATCATCGGACTCAAATTCGGCGACGAATGTCATTGTCACTCGGCAATTTTCAGGCATTGGTTTTCCCCGTCTACTCAGTTTCAATTCCACTGCGGAGAGTTTGCTCCTTAACTCAACAATGAGTTTTTCCAATTCCCCAAGTCGGGTATGGTTATGACTTTCATCGGATTCCAACCGAGCATTCAACCTGACCAGTTCATTTTTCGTATTGCGAAGATTGGCTATCTCTTCAGCCATTTCCTGGACAGCATGTGGAATGTTGCGATCTGGTTCATGAATGTGGAATGCCATTACCAAAATCTCCTTTTTTCAAAAGTTGAATTGTTATAGTAACCCTGTCGCCTTATCGACGTACCAGGTTCGTTGAGAAGTCCTCACAAGCATTGCCGCCCGCGATGGCGATATTACGTACGCGGCTGTGACACCTACATCAGGTCTGAACCGATTCATCATGAAAATCTCTGTCTGGTCCATCCCAATGACGAAATAGTGACGTCCGTCACCGTCTTTTCGGAGAAGCATGATACAGTTGCCCTCACTGAGAAACTGTTTTGATGTTTTCCACGTTCGCCGCGACGCGTGTCCGATGACTTTTGAGACTCTTGTCGCCATAGTACCATGGAGGATGTTACAGTTGACAAGTCCACGATACTTTGGCAAATCTTGATACGTGTGACCCATCTGCCAAAAAACTTGTCGATATTGAGCGAGGCAATTGCCCCACATGAGTATTTGTCTCGTTGTTTGCAGTATCTCATAACAGTCGAGCCGCCGGGTATCGCCAATCATACGCAACCCTTCCGTCCGGAAAGAAAATTATTTGTCGGATGTCATCGGGGTCAGTTGTACCCGTTAAACAGCTAGAAACGGCCACATTTTGACCATCCCAATCATAGATTATGCCACCATGGGGTAAATCCAGTAGTCGGGTGGCACCCTTCAATTCCAAGAAGTGGTGTAGCCTCTTTGCCAGCCCCACCGTCTGGTTATCCTTCACCCAGTCAATGACTGTTCTGTTGTGACCCACCTCCGGGAAGGTGACCTCGCGGAAGGTTACCTGATTGACCTCGCGGAGGTTCGCCAGGTCGATGAGCCTCTCAACCTTCTCAAGACTGTCGACGCCATGCTTTACCATTGTGCAGTTCAATCGCACGTTCAATCCGATGTCTTGCAACACCTTGACCGATTCCCAGTAATCAAAACCTTCTGGGGCTCGCATGATCGTGTTGTTTTCTGCCTTGTCCGGGTGGACCATCGAGAGGCAGACCAACGTGAGACCATACTCCTCCCACTTTTTGAGGTTCTCGACTTGCTCGCCAACGAGAGTCCCATTGGTCTGCAATTCGATGAGTGGGAACCTGAAGTTGATACAGTCGATGTATTTGGTGATCTGATTGGGGAACAGCATCGGCTCTCCCTTGCCGGTCAACATCACCGTGACCAAGCCGTTGCGCATCTGGTCGACAATGCGGCAGGCGATGTTGAAATCGCCCTCATTGAAGTCGGGCGACATGCAAGCCTCCGTGTCCGTCATTTTGGACACGCAGAAGGGGCAATTGAGATTACATGCTGATGTCCCAACGACAATACTGAACGTGTTAGTCTTCATTGGCGAGTCTCTCAGGAGGTACTTCGATTGTGGCAAGGTCTGTCAGACATTGTTCGGCTTGTTCCGCGCTGACTCGGAGAGTATCAACCCAGTTATACAGTTGGTCGATATCCTCCCAGGTGATTATCAATGGAGTCCAACCCACTTGTTCTTTCCATGTCCGTAGACATTGGAGAAGAGCATTCGACAAGAAGGTTTTATTATACTGTAGCTTACTCATCTGTCACCTCCAACCTCTGAATTGACCTTCGGAGTAACTCCACGGCTGTTCCACTTCATCAGCAATGAATTTCACGAGACCTTGTTTGCTGACGGCGATCCCCTGCCTAACATTCGCACTGTTGAGACCGATCACGAGTCCAATAACGCTGGTACCCTGCATAACAGGGTACCCGGCAGCATGGGCGGGGATATCCCCTGTCAAGATCATTCGATTGCGATCACTGATGTATCTGAAGACTTTGACATCATAGTTTCGCGTGCCGACGATTTGTGCTGCTTCACCAGTTGGTGTTGATGGGCAGTCGTCGAGAGCCTCTGAGATGATTCTGCTACGCAACGCGATCAGACCTAGACTGTCATCTCGTTTGATGATTTCTGTTTCGACACCGTTGACTGTCACTATCTGACTTCTCCCATTGAAGATCATCGCGCTGGTAACGACGACATTTCCAATACGAAGCCCACCTCCTTGATACATCCCATTCAAGGATTCCACGGACACTTCGACGATGGAATTCAGTGATAGATAGGGAACTTCTTCCTGTGGTGCATCGGTCGGTACCATCAGTCCCCGATGCACCGGCTGACGCACCGGTATCGGTGGTTCGGAAATTTCAACCGACATCAAGCGGATGGCATCATAGCGGATGCTGACAACGATAAAACAGATAGTGATTATCAGGATGAGCACGCCGACAGTGCCACTGGTGAATCTCAGTTTCATCTTTGGCAATTTCGGCAATTTCGGCAACATCATGACAAACTCCTTGGCAGTTTCTTGAGTGCATTGTAACCCGTAAAGACACAGTCTTCACGGACCAGTGGGCAAGGTGCCCGAAAAAGCTTCAACATGTCTTCTTTGGTGAACGTGTAAATGTCCTCAAGTGATGCACTTTCAAAATGCTCCGCCAACATCGACATGGCAGCCATCGCGAAACAGCACCCTGAACCTGCCCACCAGATACCTTGGATGATATCTGGTTTCGACACTCTGATGAGCATTATAACACTATCACCACAATTTGAACTGACATGCTCATAACTGAATGATGCGTGCTCGATGTCCGTGAAGGATTTGGGCGGTGAGCATTTGTGGTATGGTTCTCCATAGTGATGCAGCACGTGCTCTTGGTAGCTCATGGTCGGTTTTCCCATAGAGCTTTGTACTCATCACGCTCTCGCTTGGTTGCCTCAAGGTCAAACACGAGGTATTTCAAATCCAACCTGAGTTGTTCGAGTGCTTGCTTAACCAAACCGAGGGTGTCATAGCGTTTCCTCAGGTTGGCAATCAGTTGGTTGAGAGCAGGAGCAAGTTGCGTCTGTACGCCTGACTCCAGTGTGGAGATGACGGTTATCAAATCGCGTAGCTCTTCCACTCCGGCGACAGGTTTTTCTTTCCTAGTCATGGGGTCTCCTACTGGCGGTATCAGAGAGTCGTTCTTGGTGTTTCAGAAGCCCATTGTCGAGGAGTTTCACCTGTCGGTTAAACTCGACGTTTCCCCTGTTCTCTTCTTTGATTGCGATGCACGCTGGGTGTAAATAATCTTGCGACTTGTTCAACACCTCTGTGTACTTTTCAATCGGACTGGGCACTTCAGCCATGCTGATGATGTACTTTCCAGCCGGGATGAAGCCGTCTTGACAGAGAATATCCAGAATCAGTTCTAGGTTACGTGTCCGGCGTCCTCGTCGGATGTTGTTTACCAGTTGACCGATATTGGACACGCCCGGCAGATGCCCAGTCACGTTGAACTCCGGAGTCATGTCGGCACGGGCACCTGTTGCCGACTCGACGCTGTACTCATCCATCTTGAAGACTGTCTGCAAATATACCTCTAAGTCGCGGCAGTTAATAATGTATACCGGGACAGTAGTCATTGGAAGCACAGGTTTTGGACCCCTCCAAACTTTGGTTGGCTTCAATGGCCTGTGGCGTCGTAGACGTTGCATTTAACGCTCCTCTGAAGGAAACAAGTGATATTCTACTTCTCTATACAACGTTCCCCGGTGTCTGTCTCAAAACTATTCAGAAATCTCACGGAAATTTCGCGGAAAAGATTTCAGCGTGCCTCTATATCTGTAGGGTTTATGACAAATTTGCTGGAAATCCTAACTTTGAGGAATATATCGAGTGACTTTACCGTTACTATTACAATATGAGGGGAGAGTCTTTTTTCGAGATAGCCATGCAACAAGTCACCGATCTCGCCAACCCCGACCGATGCCGGGCGAGCGCCCCGGATGGTCAATGTCGGAACGTCTCCGAGTATGGCTCCAATTATTGTCGACACCATGGTGGTGAGAGTCTGGAGCCAGCCGAGGATCGACGCGGTTTTCTGCTTGCCAAGGCAGATGACCGGGTTCGACTCGCCAAGCTCTCTGACGAAATGGAGCCGGTGAAAGAACTCCGAGACGTCATCGCTCTTCAACATATGCTGATCGAACGTCGGTACAATATGGTTAAGAACGATAACGATCTTCTTGCTGCATGCGGACCCCTAAATCAGATGATCGCTTCGATGGAGAAGCTGATTAGCAGTGCCAATAAGATTGAACAGAATCTTGGCGAACTTCTTGCGAGGAATGCAGTCCTCGGTTTGGCAAAGAGCATGTGTCAAATCGTCATAGACGAACTTGAAGGTGTCGACGACTACGAGATCATCATCGACCGAATCACACAACGCCTTGTGGACACCGTACGACAAGCTGACAACCGAGTGCAGACACGGGTAGTGGTTCCAGATCTTCCCGCACTTGAATCCGATCTATAACTCTCCGGTTGCTTGCGATTGGAGTCATTGATACATGATTGACAAGTTAAAACTCTGTGGCTGTGGGGGCGAAGTTCTCTTCTCCAATGAGGAACGTTGCGAGAGTTGCTTTGCCAGAGATACCAAACGTTGGCATGGTAGATCGCAACGTGTGAAATCATACCCCTACTTGAAAGAAGATGTCCATGCAAACCATAGAACTGACTCAGGGGCAGGTCACAATTGTCGATGATATTGACTACGATTTCTTGATGCGATTCAAGTGGTATGCTGCTTGGCATCGCAACTGTTTTCGTGCAGTACGGAGCATACCTGTTGATGGCAAACAAAAAAGGCTTCACATGCACACTGCCATCGCTGAGCGAATGAAGATTGGTCCAAAATTGATCGACCATAGGGATCAAAACTCATTAAACAATCAACGAACAAACCTTCGATCAGCAACCAATAGTCAAAACCAACATAATCGTGGTGCCCCATCGAATAACAAGACCGGCGTCAAGGGTGTGTCCTTACAGAAGGCAATTGGTAGATACCAGGCTCGAATCAAACTACATGATAAGAGATATCACTTAGGATACTTCGACACAATCTCTGAAGCAGAACAAGTTGTGATTGCCAAACGTGTTGAACTCGTTGGCGAGTTCGCCGCATAAGGAGAGTGCTATGGAATACAAGGTAGGGGACATCATTGGTTTTTCCGGCTTTAGTCGTCACAGCATTCTGATAAACCTGGTGACGTACGGAATCCCTGGTTGGGGTATTTCTCATGTGGGTATCATCGGCGAGTACGATGGTGAGAAACTTCTCTTCGAGTCTACAATTCTCTCGAATGTCCCGTGTGTGATCCAGAAGAGACCGTTCAAAGGTGTCCAGGCTGTCAAACTGGAAGACAGGTTGGCGAATTACCAAGGGCGGGCGTGGCATTACCCAATCTTCCGCCAACTGTATGATGCTGAAGCAAACCGGCTCAACAAATTCCTTGCTAGCAAGATTGGTATCCCTTATGACAAGGTCGGTGGGATGCGTTCGGCGGGGGTAGGTCTCTCGTGGTTGGAATCTAAACTACGTGGAGAAGATTTGTCTTCCTTATTTTGCAGTGAGTTGATCGCTGCTGCTCATAGACGTATTGGACTTCTCCGAACCGACAATGCTTCGAGGTGGAGTCCAAATAAGCTCGTTCGTTACGAGAGGAGGAAGAGAACACTCTTACATCCCAGGAGAATCCAATGAGGAGACTTCTCGCAGCGATCATGCTGCTAGCATTGACGATTGGATGTGATGAGACACTGACGATTGATTTTGGTGGTATCGCTAATGTTCCATCAATCAAACGTCCCCTTGCTGTGTATCCACCCTTTTCCGAAGAGTACCCGACGATTAGTGTGGAACAAGTCTTTCGTGAAAAGAATTGGTTTGGAATTCAGGGAAAAGGGTCCTGTGTACACGCTTCGATGACGATGCTATTCCGGTGGCAAGAGAAGTACGACCTTGCTGACCGATGGCGTAGAACTTACTCCGATGGGGAATGGGCAACCAACCTCGCCGTGAAGCTCGACGCAGAGGGAGTTCGATACGCATACACTTCACAGCAGAATGACGTGTCCTTTCTTGAATGGGCGATCTCAACTAGGAGAGGTTGTGCCGTTACCGTCAAGGGTGGCGTACACATGGTTATTCTAGTCCATTTAGATGATGAGCGAGCAGGACTTCTCGACAACAATTCTCCTGAGAAAATCAAATGGGTTTCTCGGGAAGCATTCATCTCTGAATGGAAAAACAGTAACAGTTGGGCTGTCACACCAGTTTATAGTCCTCCACCGCCTTTACCTTACAGGGAGAGAGAACAATGAAAAAGTTGGTTGTTTTGTTTCTCCTGTGTATTGTGATCATCCCTTTCGGACTGACTGAAGCAGCTAGTGACGGGGTGATCACAGTCCAGGAACGTGTTATTACACTACCTCAGGATCAGACGACTTGGTATGTTAGCCTGTTTGGCGATACCGATGATGTGAAGTTCCAAGAGTTGAGAGTATGGTTCAAGACGAACGAAGGTCTTGCCAATCTGAGGAAGCAAGTCCACTACAACGAGTACACGACGGATCAAGAACGGTATAAACGATATGCTGCGAGTATGCCGGGACTACCTTGTATTAGGATTCAAAATGGGAAAGGGATGGTCATATCTGAGTCTTGGAATGACAATGTTCCATTGTCTCCTGAAGCTCTTTTCCGAGGTATCTGTGGGGATTTGAAAACCAAAACCAAAACTAGTCAGAGGCTTAGTCTTTTCGGAAGGATGCGAAATAACCGGTGGCAAAGTGATCGGTGTAGACCGCGGCCACAACCGCAGCCGCAGCCGCAGCCGCAGCCGCAACCCGAACCGCCGCCGGATGTCCTACCTATTGGTCCGCCAGTAATCGTCCAACCTGAGCCCGAACCTGAACCGGAGGAGCCTGGCTTCCCGTGGCTTCTAACAGCGTTGTCCGCTCTACTCGGTGGTGGCTTTGGCTTTGTCCAAGGTTACAAGAAAGAGCACTTTAATAGTGCTCCTCCGTCGCTTTCTAAGCCGTAACCAACAACGGTCATATTGACCGAATCTTTTTGGAGAATTGAAACATGGTACTCACACTATCACACATTGTTGCTATCCTTCTTGCCGCACTTGCCGCCTACTTTGGTGTCAAGTGGGCATTCCGGAAGGATACTGAGATTGAGAATCGTCGGCGCGAAGCTGGTCGCCTCGCCGCCAAGCTGCGTGAGATGGGCTTCAAGGAACTTCCCGAACTGTTTATCGACTACTCGGTCGGTGACTACAGTGGGATGACCTACAAGATTGCCCAGATTGCGAAAAAGATGATGGGTAATGACAAGGAGATTCTTGCCGAACTTTCGGACGTGTTCGAGAAGCTGTTGAAGATCAAACTTGCCATGAAGGAAGGGCGTATGTTGGTTCGATCAGAGTTGGAAGCTTACGAGCGAATGCTTGAACCGGTTCCCGTCGCCCCGATTATCGTCACCGCTGTCGCCCCGGCTGTCGCCCCGGCTGTCGCCCCGGCTGTCGCCCCGGCTGTCGCCCCGGCTGTCGCCCCGGCTGTCGCCCCGGCTGTCGCCGCTCTGACTATTGCAGACCCGCTTGTTGTGGTTGCCCAACCTGGTGCCGCCGCTCCCGCTGCCGCTCCCGCTGCCGCTCCCGCTGCCGCTCCCGCTGCCGCTCCCGCTGCCGCTGCCGCTGCCGCTCCCGCTGCCGCTCCCGCTGCCGCTCCCGCTGCCGTTGCTCCGCAGATCGTGGTGGTCCCCATCATTCAACCGGCTCCGCTGATTGAAAAGATTGAATAAAGGAGGGTTCTGATGTTTCAACGCCGATACTTTCCTTTGCTGATTATGGCTGTGCTTGCGATGGCTTCTTGTGGTTTCAAGATTGGCATTTCTGTCGATAGTAAGCCCTCGGAGCAAGTGATACAGTCGACGATGGTACCCGAGGTACAACCTCTGATTGACGAGAATACTCCTTCAAGGGAAATCCTCTTCTTCACAATGAGAGGTTGCCCTCCCTGTGAGGCAGCTAAACCCACAGTCAGAGCAATCCGACGGCAGGGTGTGAAGGTCACAGAGATTGACTTTCACTCAAATCCCGAGCTTGTTCGTAAGTACGGGATCGCGCAGACTCCGACCTTCATTTTGCTTGAGAATGGTGTTGAGGTCGAACGAACTTCGTCGATCACTGCCCTCATTCTCATTCTCGTGAAGCTACTTGCCATCGTGTTGCCACTTTTGCTTGGCTAACTCATACCGGACTCCATTTCAATATGGAGCCGGTTCTTCAGGGCTCTACCCGGGCAGGGTGGGGCGGGGAGCCTTGAAGAACCGGAAAGTCAACTGGGGATTCTTATGGCTGAAATCTACAAAGAAACTGCAAGGAGGTTCATCCACCGCCACATGGTGGTTGGGACTTCCTCAGCGAAGCTCAACAACAATACGGACTTCATCCCTTGGAAGGGGATTCTCCTACGTGCTCCAGGTGCCTTTGATCCCAAGCCCAACATTGCCTGTGTCTGGGTGGGCGGTGCCGCTGTAACGGCTGACTCCGCTCAAGCAACTGGTGGAATGCCAATAGCCCCGGGGGAGTCACTTCATATCCCATCCGACCTTATTGAGGGTGACATTTACCTGGTATCAACTGACAATGACCAGGATATTGCCTGGATAGGGTATAGAATGGCACAGACTACCCACACGTCAGTCTCATCCCCGACTGGTGAAGCCACCCAGAACGTTGCAGACACAAATGTCACACAGTTGTTGATTGAGGCAGTGTTAGCACTCAAGAAGATTGAGTACCACCTAGCATTGATAACAGATACCGATTTATCGAACACTGAGTTTTAGGAGCCACCAAGATGCCAACTGTAAATGATGCCAGTGGTCAACCACTCAAAATTACGGAACAGGGTTTTGCTCTAGTTTTTCATTCGCCCTACCAATTGAGGCACATGCAGGTGATGATGGAGACTGTTATTCAGTCGTACTTGAAGTTGATACTGGGGCGGTAACATGCGACTTCTTTTACTTGAAGAATTTGTCAGACAAAACACTCCGAATCTATCACATTAAGGCTAAGACCCAAACTGCCGACACCGAGATTCAAATCAAGACCGCTGTGACAGGTGATCCTACTGGTGGTTCTGGTATTGTCCCAGTCAATGCTCTTGTTGGGAGTGGTAGCCTTGCCGATGTTAGGTGTGAGCAACGGGCAACCGGTGACATGGATCTTACAGGTGGAGACATTTTCGATAGTCTTTTTCTTGATGCCAATTTTGTTGGCGAGCAAGATTACCTGTATTCTGGTGAGATTGCTTTGTTGAAGAATCAAGCTATTGTATTTCATGCTCCCATCGATACTGGGGGTAATGTCAACCTCACAGTCTACTTCTACTTCCATGACAAGGTCGGGTAATGTTGAATGAAACAATCCATTTCAGACGTGTCCGGAATCCCCGTAGCAATCAATACTGTTAAAGGGGAAGACGTAGGTCTTGTTGTGGCCACAAGACCACACAAACTCTATGAGTCGCGGATGAGTCCGGCAATGTCGAGATGGCTAGTACTGCTGCCTATGGCAACACACCTGGGATGGTACATGATGGCACTGACAATCCATATTGGGGAGGGTCGGTCCTGAAAGGGACTTGGACATTCGACGACACGGGCACTATCACCGACCACACACCAGCCGATGCCGGGGATCACTGCATTAAAGGGGTAGGAACCGGGAAAGATGGTGAAATTGAACTGACTCATCCAACTTCAATTGACCTTACTCTGTATGCTGCTATCACGGGTTGGATTTATGTTACCAGTTGGCAAGCCAATAAAAACTTGGAGTTGCAGCCGAGACTAACTGGTGGCAAGGTTGGTACCAAGGTCAACATCAACAATTATATTTCCGTTGGTCTTCAAGGATTCTGGCAGCAATTTATCATACCTCTTACCGACCTTGGTCTGGTGGGTGTGACAATTGATGCCATTCGTATAAAAAACCGGGCAGACTTTAATCAGTTTTACCTTGACGATATCCAAATTGAAGAGACGGGGACAACATTCAAGTCATATCAGTTAAAACCTGACAGGGGTACCAACTTGCACGTCACGAAAGTCTTGACGACTTATGTTGCTGCCTATGACATGGACAATACAGATGCTACTACCCTCGCATTGTCCTACAACAATATCCTCGGGATAACGCTTGACAACGGTTGGCTTATTCAGAGAATTAAGAACAACAGAGTGACGGATTCACAGATTGTGAAATCCATTCGCGAAATGGCTTACACCGGCGCGAAACTCGCAGACGTAGTGTGCGACGGAACCAACACGATGCTTACTATTGAGTATACGTACCCTGTCCCAGAGATTTTGAAGGCAGAAAATCTTGACTTATTGAGAGTACAAATGAGAGACTCCAATATGGATGACTTCATCTCAATGAGAATGTCTGTCCTCGGATTCCAAGAACAAATCAACTAAGGAGTTTTCGATGCTTGTTCATTTACCGATTTCCGAGACAGAGTCCAGTTTGAAAGTGTTCGTCAGTCTCCCTGATGGATATGACAACTACACTATGCAAGTCCCCGTCGCCGATGGCGTCTGCAACCCGCCTGTCCCCGATGGCGTCCTTGATGACGAGGTCGAGGTGACTGCCCAGTATACTGATCATCGAAGTTTGACAGTCGGCGAAGTGATGGTGCTCAAGTCTCGATTGGAACCCGAACCCGAACCCGAACCCGAACCCGAACCCGAACCCGAACCCGAACCCGAACCAGAACCCGAACCCGAACCCGAACCCGAACCCGAACCCGAACCCGAAGTGGAGGTTGACGATGAAAGCGATCCTGATAAAGCTGTTCCGTTCTTTGGTCAGGAAGCTGATCCGGAAGCTGATCCGATGGGGAATCAAGAAGAGGATCTCGGGGGAGTAGAAGACCCCTGGAGCAATGAGTAAGCACCAACCCTGAATGATTCATGAATACTCTTCTCCAAGAACTCACGATGCAGATCGCGGATGGGCTACAAAGTCAGTCGCTCACTTCATGCCTGAGGTGGGCGAACAAGCGGCGCATCATGGTTGGGGACTTTCCCGGTCCGTTCTCGACGAAGTATCATCCCTGGGTCAGGGAGATGCACAACTCCAAGGCTTCCGTCAATTACACAATGAAGGGAGCCCAACTCGGCGTGACCGAGGTTCTCATCAACCTAGCATTCTACACAATTGATCTCCTTCGGCAGGATGTTCTTTACGTCTTACCGACGACACGCAACGCCAGCGATTTCTCCAAAGCACGGTTCAACCCGGCTTTGAAAGATAGTCCTTACCTCAATTCGATCTTCACCGACACGAATTCAATTGAACTCAAACAGGCTGGGTCCAACACGCTCTACATTCGAGGTAGTCGCGGGGATTCCAATCTCAAGTCAGTTCCGGTCTCTGTCCTACTATTGGACGAGGTTGATGAGATGAGTCAGCGAGCTATCAACCTTGCCCTGACTCGTTTGGATGGACACCTACAAAAGACGGTATGGGGTATCTCTACTCCAACCGTTCCAAACTATGGTATCCATAAACTGTATATGACAAGTACTCAAGAGCACTTCGTTTTCAAGTGCCCCTGTTGTAGCCGTCAAACTGAGTTGATTTGGCCAGACTGTGTTGAGATTATCGGGGAAGGTGTCCACGATGTACGTTGTGCGGAATCTTTCTTGAAGTGCAAGGAGTGTGGTGGCAAACTGACCCATTTGGATAAGCCAGACTGGCTTCGCAACGCTACATGGAACGTTACCAACAAGAATAGCAACCCCGACATTCGTGGATTCAATGTGAATCAACTCTACTCGTATACGGTGAAGCCTGGTGAGTTGGTTGTGTCACACTTCAAGGGCTTTGGCGACGAAGCTGCCAACATTGAGTTTCACAACTCTAAGCTTGGACAGCCTTTCATCGGTGATGGTGCAAGACTTGTTGATGTAGACATTGATGCCTGTTTGGCAAACCATACGAAAGAAGATGACCGACCCGGTGTTGGCTGCGGTCGTTTAATTGTGATGGGATGTGACCAGGGGAAGATGAACTACGTAGAGATTACCGAGTACTTCTTCGATCGGATGTCATCCGACTTGAATGTTGCAGCCAAGGCAAAGGTACTCTTCCAGACGAAGTTCAGTGAAGAAGACTGGGATCAGTTAGACATCATGATGAGGGAGTGGCAAATTCAACACTGCGTAGTTGATGCAGATCCGCAGGTGATGGAAGCCCGGAGATTTGCCCGTCGCTTCCCTGGCTATGTAACACTGTGTCGATTTAGACGTGGTCCGACTGCCAAAGAAATCTCGATTGCAGATGATGGCGATCACGCGAGAATTGCAACGGTTGATCGGTCAAACTGGTTCTCTGCCGCACTAGGACGTTTCAGAAAACCACGTCGCATCTCGTTACCTCGTGATATTTCTCTTGAGTACCGCGAACATCTCAAGGCTCCCGTTAGGACGTACGTCCGTGCGGGGACTACAGAGGATCCACGCAAACGACAAGGTGATGATCTCGTATCCCGTTATATTTCTACGGGTCCGGATCATTACGCCTTGGCTCGCGTGTATAGTGAGATTGCCCTACCCCTTGCGGCAAGTCAAGTCAGTGGTGAAGATGTGGCCAAGTTTCTTTGAGTTGGGGTTTCAGATGAAGACATGTGCTTGTTGTGAGACTGAGAAACCTCTCGAAGACTTCAACCGTAATAAATCCCTTCCTTCCGGGTACACCTCATCTTGTAAGGTATGTCGAGCAGAACAAAGACGGACCCTCTATGCTGCCAAAAAAGAAAACCCACCTCCACGACCTTTGTCAAAGGTGTACAGCAATTGTAGCCAGGAGAAAGGGTCTTCTGAGTTTGTGGCTGCCCTAGATTATTTAGATGGTCTTCACCCTGTGTGTAAAAAATGTCGTCAAACTCTGGCGAAAGAAAAGTACGATACTGACATAGCTCGGGTGAAAACTTTGAAAGATCGTTTTGGATTATCACTTGAAGATTATACGGAAATTCTCAGGTTACAAGGTGGTCGGTGTGCAATTTGCAACTCGGATAATCCTCGAAGACAAGGTACCCTTAATTTTCTTGTGGACCATGACCACGAAACTGGCAAGGTGAGGGGATTATTATGCCACCCTTGCAACTCTGGTTTAGGGATGTTTGGTGACAATCTCGAAGGTGTCGAGGCCGCTGCCGCTTATTTGAGGAAGAACAATGGATAGCATCACTACTTTTCGGCTCCCCTCTTATCACACCAATAGCACAAATTGGATGAAGTTCCGGTTGACCTATGCTGGTGGTGAAGCCTTCCGGCGTCAGTACTTGAAAAAATACACAACCCGGGAAAATGATACAGAGTTTGCACTTCGTAAAGAAATCACTCCAATCCCTGCATTTGCAAAATCAGCCCTCAATGAGATCAGAAACTCTTTGTTTCAACCGATGGCTGACGTTGTCCGCCGTGGTGGTAGTGATGCGTACCATACAGCTATTGCTGGTCGCAATATGGGCGTTGATATGCGTGGCTCAAGCATGAATGGTTTCATGGGCCAAGAGATTCTTGAAGAGTTGCTCATTATGGGTCGGTGTGGCGTGTTTATTGATGCCCCGACCACCACGACTGATGCCACCCTTGCTGAGGCTGGGAATTTCCGTCCCTATCTGTATCCCTACAAGATCGAGGACATCCTGTCTTACGCCTGTACTGATCCAGAGAATCCTTCTGAGTTCCAGTCACTACTACTCCGTGACAAGATCATCAAATATGATGGTGCAACCGGCCTTCCCAAGGAGGAAGTCAGTCGGTACCGCCACCTCTGGAAAGAGGGTGGTAAAGTGATGATTCAGTTCTACGACTACGAAGATAACTTGGTCGATCGGAGCGGTAATACCTCAGGTCCAATACAACTTGAAATAGAACGAATCCCATTTGTTCTTCTCGATATCGGACAGAGTTTAATTGTGGACGTTTGCGAGTATCAAATTTCTCTGCTTAACCTGGCATCAAGCGATGTAGGCTACGCATTGTCCTCGAACTTCCCGTTTTACACCGAACAATCTGACATTCGAGCGGTTGGCGGTCACTTGAAGGTGGCAGCCAACCCCGATGGGACGGCGACAGCCGGTGGGCAGGGTGCCCATGACAACGAGGTGAAAGTCGGGACAACTCAAGGTAGACGATACAATCTCAACACTGATCGACCTGGCTTCATTCACCCGTCGAGTGAACCACTGAAAGCGTCCATGGCTCTCCAAGAGAAGATGGAAGCAGACATCAAGAAGCTTGTCAATCTCGCTGTGAAGACTCTCGCGGGAAGGGCATCAGCCGAGTCCAAGGGGATGGACAATCGCGGGTTGGAAGCCGGTCTGAGCTACATCGGAATGAAACTCGAAGCCGCTGAACGGCAGATTGTTGAGTTCTGGGCGGCTTATGAGCAACAAGTCCCACAGAAACGTCAGATCGCTACGGTCAAGTACCCCAATCGGTACAGCTTGAAGAGTGATATCGACCGTGTAAACGAGGCGACCAAGCTGAGTGAGGTGATCACCAACACTCCAAGTAAAACGGCTCAGAAAGAGCTTTGGAAGACAGTGGTATCGACTCTTCTTGGTGGTAAGGTCAGCCCGGACGTTCTCAAGAAAATCAACAAAGAGGTTGATGTCGCCAAGTTCACGACAGCCAACCCAGAGATTATCATCAAAGCGAAGGAAGCCGGACTGGTCGGCGAGCAACTAGCCAGTCAAGCTCTTGGCTTCCCAGATGATGAATACCTCCAAGCAAGGAAAGATCATACCGTCCGACTGTTGGCGATTGCAGAACATCAGGGTGTCCTTGACTCGGCACCGCCTACCCCGGGTTCACGGGGGGTTGTAGATCTGGATGATAACCCAAATTCAGGTAAGAATGAGAAGGAACTCAGTCGGGATACCACACTTCAAGACACCACAAATGACCGCACGCGCGGCGAAGGTAAGTAAACATGAGTACGTCTCACAATGAGATCAAAACAGGTTATGGTGGCGCAGATGCTGTTGCGGCTTCGATTGGCAACTCTCAATCATTGGCCCATGGTCTTACTATCAAAGCAGCGGCAGGCAATTCCGACATTGTCTATGTCGGGAAGGCATCCGTTAGCGTTGCGGCTGGTTTTGAGTTGTCGGCTGGTAACGAGTTGTTTGTTGCCATCAATGATCCTTCCAAAATCTACGTTGTAGCCGACCCTTCTCAAAATGAACAGCAGATTGTCACGTACAATAGTGGTGCTGCCAATGAGACTTTTAAGCTAAGCTTTGAAGGTCAAACAACGGCGGGTCTTGCATATGACGCTGCTGCTGCTACTGTGGAGACAGCCTTTGAAGGTCTCTCGACAGTTGGCGCTGGGAATGGAACAATTACTGGGAGTGCTGGTGGTCCGTGGACGATCGAATTTACCGGTGATCTTGAGAAAGCTGACCAAGAATTGGTGGTAGCTTCTGACGTAGGGGCTGATGAAATCCAAACAATTACCTATTCAGGTGATATTGCCACAGATACATACACCCTGACCTGGGATGCCAAGGAAACTACTGTATTGCAAGAGGATTCAGACAACGCCGCAATTCTTGCTGCTTTGCTTGCTTTGGATGGTCTCGAATCGGGTGATGTTGTACTCTCTGGCGGACCCGCTCCGGGCACCCCTGTGATCGTAACTTTTGGTGGTAGTCTTGATCTCACGGATATTTCTGCTATCACTGGTGTGGGTGGAACGGATGAAGTTCAAACCATTACAATCTCTGGTACGATCGCTGGCGATGTCTTTGAAATCACCTATAGTGGGCAGACAACAATTCCCCTCTCGGTCACTGCAACTGAAACAGCGGTTCAGGCAGGTTTGGTAGGACTCAGCAATATCACCTCAGGAGATGTTTTAGTCACTGGTTCACCAGGGGGTCCTTATACTCTAACATTCGACCAACTTCTTGCAAATTCCGACCTGACTGAAATTACCTGTGTCGGTGGTACCCATGAGATTCAAACTCTGACACTCGGCAGTACACAAGCTGGTGATACGTTTAATATCACTTGGGGTGCGGAGACAACGACGGACATCCCGTATGATGCTGCCGCGAGTACTGTTCAATCGGCTTTGGAAGTGTTTGCTGGTGTTGATACTGATGACATCGTAGTCACTGGTGCTGCTGGTGGTCCATACACCCTGACATTTGGGGAACTTCTTGGCTATACTGACAATGCCGAAATTACCGCTATTGCAGGTACCCATGAGATTCAAACTCTGACACTCAGTGGAACAATCGCTAGTGATACATTCGCAATCACTTGGGGTGCGGAGACAACGACGGACATCCCGTATGATGCTGCCGCGAGTACTGTTCAATCGGCTTTGGAAGTGTTTGCTGGTGTCGATACTAATGACATCGTAGTCACTGGTGCCGCTGGT
>SDBV01002601.1_pt1 | contig 26895 bp, 26 predicted proteins | sample 2277081 | NCBI WGS metagenome assembly SDBV01 (sample SAMN10402039, study PRJNA504765) | marine sediment metagenome | isolation source: marine sediment core GS10_PC15, 223 cmbsf | place: Arctic Ocean: Southern Knipovich Ridge | collected 2010 | reverse complement strand
ATAATGATCTATGCGGTATACCTGATTTTCATCAAAGGCTTTCAAAATTGTATTGTTTAACTCTACTGCAGAAGCCCAGTTCCTCCCAAATGGTTTTTCAACGATGACACGGGTATTGAACATGCCCCTGCAAAGATTACAAAATGAAAGCAGTTCAAATATATCCGGAAGAAAGTGGGGAGAAACAGCCATGTAATAAATAATTTCTCTTGTTCCTCGCTTTGTAAGTTTTGACATCTCCTCAAGACGCTGGGAAAGCCTTTTGAAGCTGTTTTTATCATCAAAATTTCCCGATATATAAAACAGATGTCTGCTGAAATTTTCCCAGCATTCGGCGTCAAAGGTCTCATCGCTGAATTCCTGAATAGCCTTTTTTACAAGTTTACGATATTCCTCGTCAGTTCGTTCACTCGAAGCAAAAGCGATAATTGAAAACTCATCAGGAAGGCTTTGCTCTTTACAGAGGTGATACATTGTGGGTAGCAGCTTCCTTTTACTTAAGTCACCGGTGCCTCCAAATATTACCATTGTAAAAGGCTCTATCTCTGCTTTCTCTGGCGTAACCTCACAGGATTGAGGAAAAGTATTATTCTTACGGGGGAAATCCTGTTTATCTACCACTATTTAACAGGCTCCTTTCCTCTAGCGGCTTTAAAAAGTTCTTTTACATTCTTTTTTACTTTATCATTACCAAAGATGGCATTCCCCGCTACGAGTCTTGTGGCACCTGCCCTAACAGCAACAGGCGCTGTGCTGGTATTTATCCCCCCATCCACTTCTATAGGTATTTGTACGCCCATTTTTTCAAGGAGCTTGTGAGTTTCTATAATCTTTTTTTCGATTCCTTTTATATAGGACTGTCCACCAAAACCAGGCTCAACAGTCATTATCAAAATTAAATCCATGTGCAGGATAACGTCTTTAATCGTTTTTACAGGAGTTCTTGGCCTTAAAGCAATGCCAGCATTCATTCCCATTTTTTTTATTTCATCTACAGTATTTAAGAAATTACAGCATGCCTCCTGATGGATTATAATACCGTTAACGCCTGCCTTTTTGAAATCCTTTATATATCGCTCAGGTCTATCAATCATTAAATGTGCTTCTAAATAAAGCTTTGTCCGTTTCCTTATTGCCTTTACCACTACAGGGCCTATAGTGATATTAGGGACAAAATGTCCGTCCATGACATCAAGATGCAGACCTTTACATCCAGCTGTCTCGACATTCCTTATCTCTTCAGCCAATACACCAAAATCAGCTGACAATAATGAAGGAATAATTTCAATGTTTCCCGTATCATTTTTCATGGTTCATAACTAAATGAGTTTTTAAATTAACCCGCATTCTTAATTTCAATTGTATTTAATAACGAGTCAAATGATTTTTCAAAAGCTATGACTCCTTCATCAAGCAATCTTGCACAGATTACATTTATATCAATCCCAAAACCTTTTAGATTATTAATCATTTCTTCAGCTTCTTTCACATTTTGCTTTAAGGTTTCTTTAACAATGCCATGGTCCAAAAAAGCATCAAGTGTTTGCTGTGGTAGTGTATTTACCGTGGGACTGCCAATTAATTCAGTTACGTATTTAATATCGCTGTAGCCGGGGTCTTTGGTTCCGGTAGAACCCCAGAGTACTCTTTGAACTTGGGCACCTTTATCTTTTAATAGCTGGAATTCTTTACCTGAAAATATTTCTAAATATTTTTGAAAGATTATTTTTGAATTAGCTACCGCAGCCTTTCCTCTCAAAGACTTTAGTTTTACTTTTAGATCCTCGTTTTGCTCCGTTGATATTTTTTCGTCAATTATCCCATCTGTTGCAGTATCAATGCGGCTGACGAAAACACTTGCTACTGAAGAGACCCTGCTTAAATCGCCCTGTTTCTCAAGCAGCCTTTTCAGTCCACTTAAAAATGCATGTGCTGTTTTAATATATTGTTCCAAAGAAAAAATCAAAGTGATGTTTACATTCATCCCTTCAGACAATAATTCTTCTATAGCACCAAATCCTGCCTCAGTTGAAGGGACTTTAAACATAACATTAGGACGATTTACTTTTTCATAGAGCCTTTTCCCTTCCTTAATTGTCTCTTCTGTATCAAAAGCGAGTTTAGGGTTAATTTCCAAGCTGACATATCCATCGAACCCACTGGTTTTTTCATATACAGGCTTAAATAAGTCCGCGGCATCCTGTATATCTCTAACAGTTAAATCATCGTAAATTTCAAATGTAGACTTCCCGATTTTTTGTAATTCTTTTATTTTCTCATCATAGTCAGAACCTGAACCTATTGCTTTATCAAAAATTGTGGGATTGGATGTCATTCCTCTCAGCCCCTTGTTTATCATCTCCTGGAGTTTTCCTGTTTCAATCATAGACCGGCTTATGCTATCCAGCCATATGCTTTGACCTAAATCACCCAATTCCTCGATTTTAGTCTTTGGCACTTTATCTTTCCTTAATGTATATTTTTATCCCTGGACAAAAGTGACGCTTGCTGGCACCATGAGCCAGATAATGCGGGGTGGCTTTAATTTATTAATCATGTCCTGAATGGAATCAGTTCCAATAGCGCCTTTTTCTACTACCCTTTTCACTGACTCAGCAGTTCAGGCATTTGTTTTAGGCATGGTTTTTCTCTAGAGCATTGTGTGCAAACAATGCGTTCTGCACAAATAAACTATCCTTTTCTGAAGTCCTGTTTTATTTCCCTGTTACCTTACCTGTGAAGATATAGTCATTATCCTTAACTGTGCCGTGGCAGGTTAGACAGCCCTTGACCTTACCCTCTGCAAGCGGTTCAAACTCGGTATCATACTTGGCCCAGTACCAGTCACCGCCACCGGGGTTATAGCCCTTTACCTTGTACATTACGGTTATTGCCACCAGCTTCTTGTTGGGGGCATAGTTTTCCTTGACTATAATCGAGTTGTTGGCCATGCCTTTGCCGCTTTTAATGGATTTAAGTGCCCTTTCGTTTACATAAGTTGTTAGCAAAGAACCGTGAGGCTCAGTGCCCTTAAACTGCTTTCCTTTGCCGGGCCATAGCTTAAACTCTTTTCGGTAAGGCTTATGGCTGTTTATGTGATGGCGTAAGTCCCCTGCAGAAGGCCGTGGCATCATTTCATAGTGGCCGATTGCTGACGAATAAGGCATTATCCTCTCATGCTCAGCATAGGCAATAATCACCATGCCTAAAATAAACATAACAGCTGCCAGAACTACTGAAAACTTTTTCATCTTGCCCTCCTTTAATGGTTTTTTGCTAAATTTTCTCAATTGAGCCTCGTTTAAGTTTATTTTGAATAAATTGTATAAAATAATAACTCTGTTGTCAATTAAAAAGACTTGATATAAGATAAGCAGTACAGTTTCACAAACTGAAAGAAGGCATAACAGCAAATGTTTGGAAAACTCATAATAAACTTTTTCTTTTTTGTTTTTTTTCTTACAACTGCATACGCGCAAGATATGCCTGGTCATTCAGGCAAGATGCATGAATACTCGGGGCAAAAGCACGTGATGAAGTCAGTACCCAGGACCATGGATGAGTACATACGAGCTATGACACCTGCAGGATTCAACATAGTAATCGGCAGGCAAAACCCCTTAAATGAATTGAAGCCAGAGATTGTTACTGAAGACGGCAAAACCATTAAGGTTTTTAACCTGACAGTTGAAGATGTGAAATTTGAAATATTTCCGGGTAAAATTATTGAGGGATGGGGGTTTAACGGCCTTATTCCAGGCCCTACAATAAGGGTTAAGGAGGGTGACAGAATAAGGGTTATCCTTAAGAATGAAACTGCAGACGGCGAACACACTTTTCATGCTCACGGCCAGAAAAAGCCGGTTGTAATGGACGGTGTGCCTTATCTGGGTCAGAAGCCCGTTAAAAAAGGTGAGTCATATACCTATGAGTTTACAGTATAAAACATAGTCACATCATGGTATCACTGCCATGTTGATAGTGCCCATCACGTTGATATGGGCATGTACGGCGCGTTCATTGTTGAGCCCAAAAAGGAAAAACTGAAATATGACAGGGAGTATATCATGATACTTGATGAATGGCCTACAGCCCATGTTCATATGCACGAGGATGCTATGGGAATGAAAGAGGATGAAGGGCATGGTATAGTTACTAAACATGAAGGGGCGCCCCCGGTTCATGAACCTGAAGGTGAAAAACCCCCAAAAAGAGACTGGTACCCCAAGACGTATAATCCGCGTCAGGAAGTATATGACGGTTTTACGATAAACGGACGTTCATTTCCTTTTACAGAACCCGTTGATGTAAAAGAAGGTGAAAGGGTTAGAATCAGATTTATCAATACCGGTTATGTCTCTCATTTCATGCACACCCATTCCCACAGGTTTATTGTTGTAGCAAGGGACGGGAGTTATGTTAACGAGCCGCAGAAAATAGACACAGTGGGGATCGGTCCGGGACAGAGGGTGGATATAATACTGGTTGCCGACAACCCCGGGCTGTGGCCGTTTCACTGTCACAGACTTAACCATGTTACAAATGAACACATATATCCAGGAGGGATGTTTAATTTTATAAGGTATATAGAATAAAAACAAGGGGAGAAACCGGGGAATGACAATCTTGAACTTATTTTTTTAATGCATATTTCTCAAACAGTCTTAGTCCTTCCATGTGCTTTTCAGTAAAATCATACGATATGCCTTCCCAGTAATTTAAAAGTTCTTTTGTGCTGAGCCATTTTCTTTGTGGCGCGCGTCGGGCAATTAAAAAAGTTCTTTTCCGCACATAGTCCTTTGCATTTATCAAATCGAATGAAAGTTTTTTTATGAGCTCGTTTTTTTGTAAAAGAGATTTTTTTCTTATCATCCACAGGGCGAATACAAATGGAAGGCCTGTGTGTTTGAACCATAACTCTCCAAGGTCGTAAGTATATACAGTTGGCGGTTGACGGTCGAAGCGACCTCGGAATCGAGTCGTATCGACCTTCGCGGTCGGAGCGACTCTCCGCGTAGACTCGCTTCGAGAGACCCGCTTCGGGTTGACAGTTGACAGCTTCTTTGCTTCTCTCATAGCCGGGTCTCCTATAAGAAGACATGCAGGAAAAGATTTAAGAATCTTTTTAAGATTGCCACCGTCTACAGTTTTAAAGCGGCAATTTAATGAAAGGAAATCCTTCAGGATAATTTTTAGAAGTGCAACAGATGTTTCAGAATGAGAAGATACAGCGATTGTTTTTTTATCAAGTGCCTTTAGGGGAAGCGCTGAAAACAGAAATATACTGCGTATAGGACCTGAGGCGCTTATGGCAAGCCAGGGTATAATCGAATATTTATCTTTGTGTCTTAAGTATTCAATGGACGAGGATGGACTTACGTCAATTTTACCTTCCTTTAACATTTTATTAAGACTTGACGGGACACCATTAATAAACTTATATCCTGTGTGGTTACATTCCTTTTCCAGATAATAGTAGATAGGGAATAAGTTGGCATATGGTATTTTCCCTATTACAAGTTTTGTTTTCTTCATAATTTTTAATGTCTGTACTCTGAATTTATCCTTTTATTACACCAATCGGCTTGAGTTTTACTACTTTTTTTGATATCCCTGCCTTAGTTACAACATCTACAACATCAGATATGTCTTTATATGCTTCTGACATTTCCTCTGCGAGTGTTTCCCTTCCGGCAGATCTTACAATTATTCCTTTATCGGCCATCTCTCTCCATATGGCTCTTCCTTTTGCTTTCTTTATTGCCTGATGTCGTGACATAACTCTGCCGGCACCATGACATGTAGAACCAAATGATTCTTTCATCGCTTTTTCAGTCCCCAGGAGAACAAACGAAGCTCTACCCATGTCTCCCGGAATTATAACAGGTTGACCGAGATGTTTATAAACATTGGGAAGTTCCGGATGTCCTGGAGGGAATGCCCTTGTTGCGCCCTTACGGTGGATAATCAGTTTTCTTTTTTTGCCGTTAACAATGTGCTCTTCGACCTTGGCAATATTATGTGCAACATCATAGATAAGACCCATACCAATTGTCTCTGGCCCTGCATTAAATATTCTCATGAAAGTTTCTTTTACCCAGTGCATTATGCATTGCCTGTTTGCCCAGGCATAATTTGCAGCAGCCTTCATGGCAGACATGTAGTCCCTTGCCTCAGGACTGTCAAACGGTGCGCAGGCAAGTTCTCTGTCAAACAGTTTGATATTATACTTATGCACAGCTCTTTGCATTACTTCAAGATAATCTGTGCACACCTGGTGGCCAAATCCACGAGAGCCCGTATGAATCATCACTGCAATCTGGTCTTTAAATAATCCGAGGCTATTTGATGCTTTTTCATCATAAATTTCGTCTATGTACTGGATTTCAGCAAAATGATTTCCAGAACCTAAAGTGCCCTGCTGTGGCTTCCCACGCTCGTAGGCTTTTTTGCTTATAAGGTCAGGGTCAGCTCCTTCAATGCAGCCGCCTGATTCTGTATGTTCCAGATCTTCTGCGTTTCCAAAACCATTCTCAACAGACCAGCGCGCACCCTTTAGTAGAAGCTTCCTTTCGTCTTCAAGAGACAGACGCAGCTTTCCCTTTGAGCCGACACCGGATGGGATTTGATTGTAGAGAGCCTCCACGAGGTCCTTGATTTTTGGAATTACCTCTTGTTTTTTGAGGTTGCTCCTTAAAAGCCGCACTCCACAATTTATATCGTAACCAACACCGCCAGGAGAAATAATGCCTTCTTTTAAATCAAAGGCAGCTACCCCTCCTATGGCAAAACCATAGCCTGCATGTATATCCGGCATTGCAAGCGACGCGCCGACTATCCCCGGTAATGTCGCTACATTTGCAACCTGCTCTATAGATTTTACGTCCAGGTTTTTTTCAAGAACTTCATCAACGTAAATAATTCCATTTGTTCTCATTCCTGTTTTGTAGCCTTTGGGAATTTCAATCCTGATATTATCAATCCTCCGCAGCCCTTCGATACTCATAAATTACCTCCATTCTCTGTATAATTTTATTATACTGATTACTCTGATTAATTAGTTGCTGGAGTATTGGAGTACTGTATTGTTGGGAATAAATCCGTTCCCCAATGCTCCATTCCTCTATGCGGGATACAGACGCATTAAGTCTGTACTTTGAAAGACTTAAGCTGTCAATTTTAATTGCTTTTCGAAGCTTATATAAGGTGCTATGTTATTTAATGTAATATCAAGTTTTTTAGAGAAAAATTCTTGATATACAACTTTTTTGCAATATATGATTTAATTATCTATTGTCTAATAAACTCAATCCAGCACCCACTGCTTTGTTTTGCAAGTAAAAGCGAGGCAAAACAGCGGGACTGATTTTAGTGTTATCCCGCTTAAATTTAATTATACTCATCAAGATTGGAGGCTGATTATGGCAGAAAATGAAGGCCCAAAAGGTGCAATTTTGCAGCGTGATAAGGAAACATATGCCATCGTACCGAGAATACCGGGAGGTTTGGCAAAGCTGGAAAATTTCAAAGAAATAGTTAAAGTTGTAGAGAAATATAATATCCCAATAATAAAAATTACTTCCGGTCATCGTTTGGCTTTGGTAGGTATAAAAGGAGATGTTATCAATGATATTTGGCAAGAACTAAAGATGGATGTTGGAAAAGCTACAGAGCTTTGTCTCCATTATGTTCAGGCTTGTCCGGGTAATATCGTATGTAAATACGGCGTTCAGGACTCTTTAGGACTTGGCATAGAAATCGAGGAGTTCTTTTTAGGTATGGATCTTCCGGCTAAAGTAAAAATTGGTGTTTCTGGTTGCCCGTTCTGTTGTGGCGAAAGTTTTGTCCGTGATATTGGGATTTTAGGTAAAAAGAAAGGATGGACGTTAATCTTTGGAGGTAATTCAGCGAGACGACCTAGAATCGGAGATGTTATTGCTGAAGATATTACAAAGGAAGCAGCCATTGATCTAACTAAACGATTTTTGGAATATTATGCTGCTAACAGTAAAAAAAAGGAACGTACGGCACGATTCATTGAACGTACTGGTATTGATGAACTTAAGAAATCAGTATTGTAAGTAGTAAAAGACACTGAGCAATTTGTTGGACTGTAACAGACCATTAATTCCTGGCATTAGACATGAAGGAATTATCGAACTAAAAAAGAAAATCTTTTATTTGGAATTTATTATTAATAAATAAGCTAAAATTGGAAACAAGTAAGTTAAATACACGTTGACATGATGGATTGTTTTTAGGTATAAAATTAAGTGGTATGCCTGGAACTTACATTCCATCAAATTACTTCCCTGTATTAATATGTTTGATTATTGCTGCATCTATCGGCATTAGTGTTTTAATCATAGGTCTTCTTGTAAGGCCGAGAAGGCCTTATAAACAAAAACTTACCCCTTATGAGTCCGGAAATCCTCCTGTTGGGGAACCCAGATGTAAATTTTCTGTTAAATTTTATATTATCGCAATGCTTTTTGTGGTTTTTGATGTTGAAGCGGTTTTCCTGTATCCATGGGCAGTTGCCTATGACAGGTTAGGCCTGTTTGGTTTTGTTGAGATGATGATATTTTTATTCATCCTTATAATTGGCTATATCTATGCATGGGAAAAAGGGGCGCTTGACTGGGAATGAAAAAAAGCCAGAACACAGAACCTGCCTACCGGACAGGCAGGCACAGAACACAGAACACAGATAATCCATTAATAGTTGAAGTAGAAGAAGGTATAAAAATAATACCTGCAGCGAATACAATAATTACCAAATTGGATAAAATTATTAACTGGGGAAGAAAATCCTCTATCTGGCCAATGAGCTTTGGTCTTGCCTGCTGTGCAATTGAGATGATGACCACAGGCTCAAGCTATTATGATCTTGACCGTTTTGGCGTTATATTTCGCGCCTCGCCAAGACACTCAGATGCTATGATTGTAGCAGGAACAGTAACCAAAAAAATGGCCCCTGTTGTTCGAAGGGTTTATGACCAGATGCCGGAACCAAGGTATGTAATCGCTATGGGCAGTTGTGCATGTTCAGGCGGAATATATGATACATATTCTACTGTTCAGGGAGTTGATGTTTTTCTGCCGGTTGATGTCTATATACCGGGATGTCCACCGAGACCAGAGGCATTAATGGAAGGGATAATTAAACTCCAGGAAAAAATTCAGAAAGAATATTTCAGATGGAGTGCATGGAGATAACTAAGAAGTGAGAAATAAGAAGTAAGAAATAAGAGCTTTTAACTTCTTACTTCTTAGTTCTTATTTCCCATTTAAGAGATATGGAACCTTTAGAGATAGCAGAAAAGATAAAAAATAAATTCCTTCAGGAAATCCTGGATATAAACCAGTTCAGGGATCAGGTCTCGGTTACTATTAAGCGGGATAAGATTATTGATATCTGCCGTTATCTTTATGAAGACCCTGATATCCGTATGGATTTTTTGTCAGATTTGTGTGGTGTTGATTATCCTGAAAGAAAACCCCGCTTTGAGATAGTGTACAATCTTTGTTCCTTAAAACATGGCCACAGGATAAGAATTAAGGCGCTTATACCTGAAGATAATCCGTCTATTGACAGTGTTGTATCGATATGGAGTAGTGCAAACTGGCATGAGAGAGAGGCGTGTGACATGTTTGGCATTGTTTTTAACGGGCATCCTGATTTAAGACGTATCCTTATGCCTGAAGAATGGAATGGATTTCCGCTGAGAAAAAATTATCCTCTGCAAGGAATTGAAGGGTGGGAATACAAGGGGTTTGAAGAGCTTAAAGAGATGCACACTCATGATGATGAGTGGAATATAAAATAAACATTCATTTAAAAGGGTTAAGGAATTGAGCATTGAATTCCTAAATTCCTGAATCCCTCAATTGAAAATTTATGTTTTGAGTTTCTATTATAATTTATTATGAAAAACGCAAATGAAGATTTGGACAACTCGGGAAGTAGTCCTCGAGCTATGACTAAAGAGTTGACCCTTAATCTGGGGCCACAACACCCTGCTACGCATGGTGTATTAAGGCTTGTGCTTGACCTTGAAGGAGAAAACATTGTTAAATGCACTCCTTATGTTGGTTATCTCCATAGAGGTGTTGAAAAACTCTCTGAGCACAGAAACTACTTTCAGATAATACCTCTTACTGACCGCCTCGACTACGTAGCTTCAATGGCTAACAATATAGGCTATTGCGTTGCAGTGGAGAGACTCTTTGCAATTGAGGTGCCCGAGAGAACAGAGTATATCAGAACCATTGTAGCGGAAATGACCCGTATATCCAATCATCTTCTTTGGCTTGCAACTCACGCCCTTGATATTGGGGCAATGACTGTATTCCTTTATTGTTTTAGGGAAAGAGAAAAAATTCTGGATTTATTTGAGAGGCTTTGTGGTGCAAGACTTACAGTAAGTTATACGAGAATCGGCGGCTTGAAAAACGATGTTGATGATAAATGGTTAGAAGACGTTTATCAGTTTACAAAAGAATTTCCTATGAGGGTGGAGCAATATGAGACACTTATAGACAAGAACCGCATATGGTTGCGCCGGACTAAGGGAATCGGAGTTATCTCTGCAGAGGAAGCAATAAACTGGGGCTTAAGCGGTCCTACCCTCAGGGGTTCGGGTGTCCCGTACGATATAAGGAAATTTATGCCTTACGGGGTTTATGACAAAGTTGATTGGGAAGTTGCTGTCGGTAAAAATGGAGACGTATATGACAGGTATCGAGTAAGGATGGATGAATTTCGTCAGGCGAACTCAATTATAAGACAGTGCATTGAGAAAATACCTCAGGGTCCTATAATGGCAAATGCCCCAAAATTTATTTTACCTCCAAAAGACAAGGTTCACAGTGATATGGAACATCTTATACATCAGTTTGTGCTTATTACGAAAGGGCCTCTGACTGCTCCTGAAGGAGAGATTTATGTTGCGACAGAGGCTCCAAAGGGAGAACTCGGTTTTTATATTGTAAGTGACGGAACAGGAAAACCGTACCGTATGAGGATAAGAGCTCCGTCATTTGTACATATATCAGTTTTGCCGAAATTATGTGAAGGCAGTTTTATTGCCGATGTGATTGCAAATATTGGGAGTATAGATATAGTTCTTGGAGAATGCGACAGATAAAAAATAAGACATTGCAAATTGCAAAATTAACAATTAGCATTTCAAATTTATTATGTTCAAAGACACTGTCTTAAAAGAAATTGACGAGATAAGGGCAAAGTATCCGGACCATAAGAGTGCCCTTCTGCCGGTACTGTATGTTGCCCAGCGGGAGTTTGGCTGGCTGAGCAACGAGGCTATGTTGTGTGTTTCAAAAACATTGAACATACCAGCGGCAGTGGTTAGAGGGACAGCCTCGTTTTATTCAATGTTTAAACACGAGCAGGCAGGACGTCATATGATACAGCTCTGCACCAATGTATCATGTATGATCCTGGGGGCTGAAGGATTGTTGGATTTCCTGAAGAACAATTATGGTCTTGAGCCAGGGGGTACAAGCCAGGATGATAGATTTTCCCTTGTAATAATGGAGTGCATAGGGGCGTGCGGGACAGCTCCGGCAATGCTGGTGGATACTGATTCTTACGACAATCTTACAGAGCAGAAGATAGAGGAAATATTAAAGAAATATAAGTAGAGTCTGTGTATAAACTCGGTTTGTTTGTCTGTCATTCCGGCAGTCTTTTAGCCGGAATCTAGTGTTGTCAGTGCCTTCTGGATGCCGGATCAAGTCCGGCATGACAACCGAATGGCATTTATAAACAGACACTAAATAAAGGATTTATGGAAAAGGTATTACTAAAAAACATAGAAAATCCAAATTCCGCTGATATAAAAGAATATGTGAAAATCGGTGGATATAAAAACATTTCAAAGGCTTGTGGATTGCAACCAAAGGATATTATTGAAGAAGTAAAAAAAGCCGGTCTCAGGGGCAGGGGCGGTGCAGGTTTTCCGGCTGCCATGAAATGGAGTTTTGCTGTTGCCGACAAAAAATTTCCGAAGTACCTTATCTGTAATGCTGATGAAGGTGAACCCGGTACATTTAAAGATAGGCCTATACTTGAGAAAAACCCCCATTTATTAATAGAGGGTATGGTTATATCAGGGTATGGGCTTGGGGCGGAATATGGCTATATATATCTCAGGGGCGAGTATCCCCATGCAAGAGATGTTCTTAACCGGGCAATTGCACAGGCATATAAAAAAAATTATCTTGGAGATAACATCCTTGGAAAAAACATAAGGTTTCATCTGTCAGTATATCAGGGTGCTGGAGCATATATCTGTGGTGAGGAGACAGCGCTAATTGAATCTCTCGAGGGTAAAAAAGGGCAGCCAAGGACCAAACCGCCGTTTCCAGTTAATGTTGGTGCTTGGGGTAAGCCGACCGTTGTTAACAATGTAGAAACACTTTCTAATGTTCCCTACATTATTGATATTGGCGGTGATGCTTATTCCAGGATAGGGAGTGAGGAGTGCCCCGGGCCCAAGTTATTCAGTGTAAGCGGGTGTGTTGAAAAACCAGGTGTATATGAACTTCCAATGGGCACAATCCTTAGAGATATAATTTATACCTACGCTGGAGGGATTAAAAACAATAAAAAGCTTAAGGCAGTGATGCCAGGAGGCATTTCAACGCCTGTCTTGCCTGCAGACAAAATAGATTGCCCTATGGATTTTGTTTCAATGCCGAAGTTTGGCAGTATGCTTGGTTCTGGTGCAGTGATTGTTATGGACGAGTCTGTATGTATGGTCAAAGTGACACTCAGGGCATTAAAGTTTTTTGAGCATGAGTCCTGCGGCAAGTGTGTTCCCTGCAGAGAGGGCACGGGCTGGCTCAGAAAAATTCTTGAACGAATAGAATGCGGGAAAGGAAGAGAAGGGAATATTGAACTTCTGCATGACGTTGCTGAAACCATATCAGGAAGGACATTTTGTCCTTTAGGCGACGGCGCGGCAGGTGTGATTCTGACAATGATAAAACATTTTAGAGTTGAATTTGAAGAACATATAAAAATGGGAAATGGGAAATGAGAAATGGAAGGTGAGAAGTTTCTTATTTTTTACTTCTTATTTCTTACTTCTTATTTCTTAGTTATTTTATGATAACCATAACTATTAACAGAAAAGAAATCTGTCTGGATGAACCAATGTCGGTTCTTAAGGCTGCGAAACAGGCAAGTATAAAAATACCGACACTCTGCCATCACGACCTGCTTGAACCATATGGCGGATGCAGACTTTGTGTAGTAGAGGTCGAAAGGATGCCGAAACTACAGAATGCCTGCACATTAATAGCTGCTGATGGCATGGTTATCAGAACAGAGTCTGAAGAAATATCCGAAGTACGCCGTGGAATACTGGAGTTCCTGCTTATAAATCATCCGATGGATTGTTCTTACTGTGACAAGGCAGGAGAGTGCGAGTTGCAGGACCTCGTTTATAAATACGGGCCCACTATTGGGAGATATAAAGAGGAAAAAAGAAAGGTCCCGGAAAGTCACGAAGATAAGATTTTTACGAGGAACATGGAAAGATGTATCGTATGCACAAGGTGTGTGAGGATGTGTGATTCAGTTCAAGGGGCATCTGCTATTGCTATTGTGGGAAGAGGAAGCCGTTCAAGAATGGAGCCTTTTTCTTCGACTTCGTTTAACTGCGAATACTGTGGAAACTGTCTCTCGGTTTGCCCTGTGGGTGCTATACTCAGCCGGTTATATATTTATGCCTACAGACCATGGCAGATAGACAAAGAAGTGGAAACTATTTGCCCGTATTGCGGGGTTGGGTGTACTCTGGTAATCCAGGCAAGAAATAATTCTATAAAGCGTGTGATTCCTAAGTTGGGGCATGGGTTAAACAACGGTCTTCTATGTTCAAGAGGACGATTTGGCTATGAATTTATAGAAAGCAAGGAGAGACTCAAGACACCGCTTATCAGAAAAAATGGCAAGTTTGAACAGAGTACATGGAGTGAGGCTCTAACGCTTGTTGCTAATAAGTTAAAGGAGATAAGAGATAAACATGGCGGGACAGCCATTGCAGGTATTGCATCTGCGAGATGTACAAATGAGGAAAACTATGTATTCCAGAAGTTTATGCGTATGGCGTGTAAGACAAACAATATAGACTCAATTTCACGGATTGGATTTGCAGCAGCCCAAAAATATATGGAAGCTCTTTTAGGTCAGGGCATTACAGCAAACATTATATCCGGACTTAATCATTCAGACACAATATTGGTTGTAGGCGGCGATCCTGCCAGTGTAAATCCAGTACTCGGTCTTGCAATAAGAGATGCGGCAAGAAACGGAGCAAAAGTAGTTGTGCTGAATAATGCAAAAGGACTTGAAAGGTTTGAGACACTTAAAATAACATCCCCGGTCTTTAAAGAGGCTGAAGTGCTTGAACTGCTTCTGTTGAAGATTTTTAAAACTAAAGGACCTCGAGGTGAAAAACCTGCAGTAGAGAAAAGGATTAACGAGCTATCAGGAAAACCTGTAAAAACAGATGTGGAGAGAATGGAGGAACTTGAGAAAATACTGCTTGACGGCAACTCAGTTTCTATTGTATTAGGCATGGATCTAATCCAGCGCACTGACGGACACAGAGCGCTTTTTGCTATTGCCGGTCTCATATATATTCTTGAGGCAAAGCTTTACCTGTTATCGGAAAAGCCTAACGAACAGGGACTTATCGATGTAGGGTGTTTACCTGATATGCTTCCTGGAGGCAGACCCATTAATATCAGTGATTTCAGAGGAAGGTTTGAAAATGAGTGGAAAGGGACTATTCCTGAGGATGAAGGTTTAAACCTGATGGAAATAATGGAAGGTGCCAGAAACAAAAAAATAAAGGCTTTATATATTATGGGTGAAAATCCGGCGTTTAACCTTCCTAATAATTCTTCTATCAAGGATGCCTTGAAATCCCTTGATTTCCTAGTTGTTCAGGATTTATTCCTTTCAGAGACAGCAGAGCTTGCGGATGTGGTTTTTCCATCCTTAGGTTGGTCAGAGAAAAAAGGGACATATTCAAACCTTGAGCGTAGAATTCAGCTTTTAAGAAAAGCAGTGGAAACGCCGTCTGGCAAAGAGGATTGGAGAATAATCACTGAGGTCTCAAATAATATGGGGTATAAAATGGATTATTCAGGACCAGAGAACATAATGGAAGAAATAGCAAAAGTGTCTCCTCTCCACAAAGACCTTACCTATAATGAAGTTGAGAAAGGAGATTGTCTTTGGCCTTATAAAGGCGAACCTTTAAGGGGTGAAATAAAAGAAGTGTCTGTGATTGCGGAGACAGAGCGTGATTATAAAGCAGGTTTTTATCTTTTTATTGAGAGACCTTTGTTTCACTCAGGCACTATTTCAAGAATGTCACCTGCATTAAGAAAAATATGTCCTGAACCGACGCTTAAAATCGGCTCTGAATATGCTGAAAAGGAAAGGTTAAAGGACGGGGACATGGTTAATATTTCCACAACACTCGGGAGTCTTAGCGTTCCTGTCAGTATTGATACTTCAATTAATGACAATAAGGTTTTTCTAAGTAATAATTTTAAAGATAGAGGAGTGTTTAGTCTTTTAAATTACAGCATTGACCCTGTAACAAAAGCACCAGGCATTGAGGGCTGTGAGGTAGCAATTAAAAAGGACAAAAGCTGAGTTTATTGTGAATATAATAGCGATCCTATTAAAGGTTGTAATTGTGGTAAGCATAACTATGCTCCATGTTGCCTATGCTGTATATTTTGAGCGCAAGGTGATAGGACATATGCAGGCGAGGCTTGGACCCATGAGGGTTGGTCCGCATGGACTTCTACAGCCGATTGCAGACGGTATAAAACTATTTTTTAAAGAAGATATTATACCTTCAAATGCGGATAAACCAATATTTTATATTGCACCGGTTATCAGTGTGATTGCTGCCCTGGGATCGCTTGCTGTTATTACGTTCTGGGAGGAATTTGCCATAGCAAATATTAACATTGGGATCCTTTATATATTGGCACTTTCTTCAGTAGGCTCATTCGGTACTATTCTTGCGGGCTGGGCATCAAATTCAAAATACTCTTTCCTTGGTGGACTGAGATCCACTGCCCAGGTTATTAGCTATGAGATTGCGCTGGGATTAAGTCTTGTAGGCGTTATGATGCTTGCAGGAAGTGCAAATCTTATGGATATAGTAAAAGCCCAAATAAATTATCCGTTTATTCTGGTTCAGCCCGTAGCATTTTTTGTGTTTCTGATGGCTGCAATTGCTGAGACTAACAGGACGCCGTTTGATTTGCCTGAAGCAGAGACTGAACTTGTGGCAGGGTATGCCACTGAGTATTCCGGGATGAGATATGGTCTTTTTTTTATTGCTGAATATGCGGGGATGTTTATTATGTCTGCAATGGTTGCTATTTGTTTTCTGGGAGGATGGTATGGACCTGATACCTGGATACCCGGCCTGGGTTTCCTATCATTTATTCCGGGAATTGTATGGTTTTTATTAAAGGTTTATTCATTGATTTTTTTCTATTACTGGCTGAGAGCAACTCTCCCAAGGTACAGATATGACCAGCTAATGGGACTTGGATGGAAACTTTTTATCCCGTTGACTCTGGCAAGTATAGCAGTGACAGGAATTATTAAAATACTTTTAAGATAAGAAGATAGGAAGATAAATGGAGCTATGACCACTAAAGAGGTTGTTAAGAAGATATTTTTTATTGAGATAATTAAGGGCATGGCTCTTACGCTGAAGCATTTCTTTTCTCCTGCGATTACAAGACAATATCCGAAGGAGAAGAGAGAGCCTTTCCCGGGCGCGAGGGCGCTCCACGCTCTTGTTAGAGATGATGAGACAGGCAAGGCGAAGTGTGTGGGCTGCGGCCTTTGCGCAGCAATGTGTCCTGCGCAGTGTATACATATTTATACAAGTGAGAGTGAGGACCATAAGAAGATTGTGGACCGATATGAAATAGATGTCTTAAGATGTGTTTTTTGCGCTTTTTGCGTGGAGGCGTGTCCTTATGGAGCCCTGGTTCTTACAGACCACTTTGAATATTCGGATTACACCAGAGAAGCTTTTTACTATACAAAAGAACGGCTATTGGAAAATTGGGATAAATATATGGCAGGTTCTAAAGGTGAAGAATATCTTGAAAAATTCTGGAGACCAAAATCTGAGGACTTTGCTCTTCCGATAGCAACGCATGGAAGCGAGTCTAATCGGCAAGAAGGAGACAAAAACGCTCCATGACCACACTGCAGCTCTTTTTTGCATATTTTGCAGGCATGATTATAGTGTTGTCAATTCTTGTTGTGACAAGAAAGAACCCTGTGCACAGTGTTATGTGGATGTTAGTACTCTTTGTCCATATAGCGGCCCTCTATCTTTTTTTGAATGCGGAATTTTTAGCGGCAATACAGATAATCGTGTATGCAGGTGCTATTCTTGTTTTGTTTCTGTTTGTCATTATGCTGCTTAATTTAAGGAAAGAAGAAACGGAAAGAAAATTTCAAAAACATTGGCCAATAGGCGTAATTGTCGGGGTAGTTTTTATAGCTTTTCTTGTAATGATACTCGGCGAAATTACTGTGATTCCCCGGCTCGGAAAGTACTCCGTAGAATTCATACAGTCTGAAGGCAGTCTTATGACTATTGGAAAAATCTTATATACAGAATATCTTTTACCGTTTGAAATAGCTTCACTGATACTGTTAGTGGCTATTATAGGAGCTGTGCTCCTGGCAAAAAAGAAAATTAATAAATAGAAAATGGGAAGATGAGAGGATGAGAGGTTAAGAAGATAAGAAACTATAACTTCTAAACTTCATAACTTCTTTCTTTAAGGTAACTTCTCAAGTTCTGTTTACCGGAGGTGAACGAGTGGTCCCATTAAATTGGTATATTCTGCTTAGTGCAGTGGTGTTTGGTATCGGAGTTATTGGTTTTCTTACAAGACGAAACCTGATTATTATTTTCATCTCAATAGAGCTGATGCTGAATGCTGTTAACATCAGCCTTGTGGCTTTCAGCCATTACCTGCAATCCATAAAAGGACAGATACTGGTCTTTTTTATAATTACTGTTGCAGCTGCTGAGGCAGCAATCGGGCTTGCTATATTGATAGTGTTCTATAGAAATAAACCTACCATTAAGGTGGATGAGATTAATTTACTTAAAGGATAAAAAAAGACTTCTGAGTTTAGAGTTAGGAGTAAGGAGTGAATAGTCATTCCCGCGAAAGCGGGAATCCAGAAATATGAATTAGATTATAGCTCTGGATTCCGCATCAAGTGCGGAATGACAAACAATAACAACATTGTATGCTATACAAAGAATAGAAGATGCTGAAATATACACTAATACCATTACTTCCATTAATTGCGTTTATCATAAATATCCTTTTTGGACGCAGGTACATTAAGGATAAAGCCCACTGGATTGCTGTACCCGCTGTTATCGGTTCTTTTGTCCTTGCAATGGGAGCCTTTTTGGATGTAAGGGCTGGAGAGGTCATTAATATAAATCTCTACAGCTGGATTGTGTCAGGAGATTTTAATGTGTCAATCGGTTTTCTCATAGACCAGCTGACAGCCATAATGCTTATAGTTGTTACGTCTATCAGCTCTCTCATCTTTATTTATTCAATAGGGTATATGCGTGGCGACAGAGGTTATTACCGTTTCTTTGCCTATCTGAGTCTCTTTGTGTTTTCAATGCTCATTCTTGTTATGGCCAATAACTTCCTACTCCTTTATTTTGGATGGGAGGCAGTCGGCCTGTGCTCATATTTTCTTATAGGCTTCTGGTTTCACAAAAAGTCTGCGGCAGATGCCGGCAAAAAGGCGTTTATAGTTAACAGATTTGGAGACTTTGGTTTTGGTCTTGGCATTATACTCATTTTTCTGACATTCGGGAGTCTTGATTATCTGGAGGTCTTTGGTAATGCAGGCAGTATTGTAAACCTTACCATGAATATCTTCGGATATGAGGTTCGCACTATTACGGTTATATGCCTACTGCTTTTCTGCGGTGCTGTTGGAAAGTCTGCACAGATACCGCTTCATGTCTGGCTTCCGGACGCAATGGAAGGTCCGACGCCGGTTTCCGCCTTAATACATGCAGCTACCATGGTTACCGCAGGTGTGTTTGTGGTTGCGCGCAGTAATCCTTTGTTTACTCAATCTTCTACTGCAATGGCTGTAGTAGCGGTTGTAGGAGGTGTAACAGCAATATTCGCTGCCACGATTGCTCTTGTGCAGAATGATATTAAGCGTGTTATAGCGTATTCAACTGTCAGCCAGCTCGGGTACATGTTCCTTGCCCTTGGTGTTGGTGCGTATTCTGCCGGAATCTTTCATCTCTATACCCATGCGTATTTTAAGGCATTGCTCTTTCTTGCCTCTGGAAGTGTTATTCATGCCCTGCATGATGAACAGAACATGCAAAAGATGGGCGGACTTAAAAAATATATGCCGATTACTTACTGGGTGTTTATCCTGGCGTCACTGAGTATTTCGGGTATTCCGGGATTTTCAGGCTTTTTTAGTAAGGACGAGATATTGTGGAGAGCATATTCAGCCGGAGGGCTTGGAAAGTTTCTCTGGTTCCTGGCTACCATTGCAGCCCTTTTGACAGCGTTCTACTCATTCAGATTAATTTATTTGACGTTCCACGGTAAATTCCGCGGTACACACGAACAGGAACATCATCTCCATGAGTCCCCGCCTGTTATAACTATTCCATTAATGCTCCTTGCTATTGGAGCGGTTGCTGCAGGCTGGGTGGGAGTTCCGCCGCTTTTCATGGAACACGGCGACAAAATTGGAGAGTTTCTTGCACCTGTGCTTGGACATCCACCCGGACATGGCACTTATGCCGAAGAATGGCTTGTTATGGGGCTTTCTGTTTTAGTCGGCCTGGCAGGGATATTTACTGCATATATTATGTATCTTAAAAAGACTGAATTGCCTTATAAGTTAGGCGATAAGTTCCAGCCTGTTTATAAGCTGTTTTATAACAAGTACTGGGTAGATGAGCTTTATGATAAGAGTTTAGTGCAGCCTGTGCTTAAAGTCTCAGACAAAATCATTCTCGGGTTTATTGACACAAAAATAATTGAAGGTATTGTTAACGGAGTCCCCAGTCTTATTGGCGCTTTCAGTCAAAGATTAAGGAAAATACAGACAGGGGTTCTTTCTCATTACGCACTTATTATGGTATTAGGCGCACTGTTGATAATCGGTGCTGTGATTTTCTTGAGATAGAGAAATGGAAAACATAATTTTAAACCGGCTTGATTATCCAATTCTCACTGTAACGGTGTTCTTGCCTGTAATCGGGGCGCTGATAGTCCTGTTTATGAGGAACGCAAGCACTATAAGATGGATTACGCTTATAGTGACTAATGCTACCTTTATTGCGGCACTGCCTCTGCTAAGCAACTTTGACAAGACCACGTATAAGATGCAGTTTGTAGAACAACACTCATGGATTCCGTCGTGGGGAATAAATTATTTCATTGGAATAGACGGCATAAGCATCATGTTTATCTTTCTCACGGCTTTGCTCAGTATCCTCTGTGTACTTGTCTCATGGAAGGCTATTGGAACAAAAGTGAAAGAATTTCATATAGCCATTCTTATGATGGAAGCAGGGATGCTCGGTGTTTTCGTCTCCCTGGATTTTTTCCTTTTCTATATCTTCTGGGAGGCAATGCTGATTCCCATGTTTCTTTTAATAGGGGTCTGGGGAGGTTCACAGAGAGTTTATGCTGCAATAAAGTTCTTTCTTTACACTCTTGTTGGAAGCCTGCTCATGCTTGTCGGCATTGTGATTCTATACTTTTATGATGACAGCAGAACTCTTAATATTCTGGTTCTCAGCAATATTAAATATCCGCTGCAAATGCAGTACTGGCTCTTTGCGGCTTTTTTTGCAGCTTTTGCTGTAAAAGTTCCAATGTTTCCTGTGCATACATGGCTTCCTGATGCACACACAGAGGCGCCTACAGCAGGCAGTGTGATACTTGCAGGTGTGTTAATCAAGATGGGCGCATATGGTTTCTTAAGGTTTTCCATGCCGATGTTTCCCGATGCAACAAGATTTTTTCTCGGGCCGATATTTATACTGTCCATTATTGCAATTATTTACGGTGCATTGGTATGTTTTGCCCAGAAGGATTTTAAGCGCCTCATTGCTTATTCCAGTGTCAGTCACATGGGCTTTGTTACACTCGGACTTTTTACCCTTAACCAGCAGGGAGTTGAGGGTGGAATACTTCAAATGATAAATCACGGCGTTATTACAGGGGCTTTGTTCTTAATGGTAGGAATCATTTATGAGAGGACTCATACGAGGGTTATTGCTGATTACGGAGGATTTGCCCATATTGTCCCCTGGTATGCAGGCTTTTTTATGGTGCTTACGCTTGCATCCATAGGTCTGCCGGGTACGAACGGCTTTATTGGGGAATTCCTGATAATATTCGGGGCGTTTAAAGTTAGAATGCTTCTGGGTGTTCTTGCAGCAATAGGAATTATACTTGGAGCAGGATATATGTTGCGGCTTTATCAGCGCATCTTTTTTGAGAATGTAAACCCTGATTACAAGGCATCAGGACACCATCCGGTGAGGGATTTAGACTTAAGAGAGGTCATTACCTTAACGCCGTTGATTATCTTAATCTTTTGGATGGGATTTTATCCCGATGCTTTTTTGAGCTATATGCATTCATCTGTCGAACATTTAATTGATGGTATGAATATAACTGTTGTTGCAGACAGAGGTAACTTAACAACTCAATTTGTGAAGCTCTTCGGCTTTTAGTCAGAGCTTCCAAGTAAGGAATTAAGGATTTTATTACTATAGCTGGCTTTCATCCCTGACCAAAGGTCAGGGGCATTCAGCCAGTATCCTTGTAATGGAGATTTTCGGATGGCTTTAGAGGTTCTTAATTTATTTACTGTAAGACTGATTGCGCCTGAACTCATTCTTATATGTACTGCCTTGATACTTCTCTTACTTGACCTTATGGTTAAAAGGAAGGAGACGGTTGCTTTTGTTGGAGTTCTTGGCACACTTCTTTCCGCTTATGTCAGCTTTAAATTATATACCCTGGGCTGGTCTGGCAGTGTTTTATTAGGGATGTTTGTATTTGACGGATATGCCAACTTTTTTAAATTAATCTTCTATGCCAACGTTATTCTCACAATATTTATTTCCCTTAAATATATGGTTATAGAAAAGGCATCTTTTGGGGAGTACTATGCCCTTCTTCTTTTGGCTACATCAGGCATGATGATTATGGCTGGAGCTACTGATTTGATAATCCTTTATCTTGGGCTTGAATTGATGGCACTTTCTACCTATATCCTTGCAGGGCTTATCAGAGGGCAGCTTCGCTCCAGTGAGGCAGCCCTGAAATATTTTTTCCTTGGTGCATTTTCCTCTGCATTTCTTCTCTACGGGATATCCCTTACTTATGGATTGACCGGGACTACAAACCTTAATGAAATTGCTATTGCTGTGCAGATGCTAAATCTTATTGAAAACCCGATTCTCCTTTTGGGAATTGTATTTTTTGTAGTTGCTTTTGGATTTAAAATTGCCATTGCTCCTTTTCATATGTGGGCACCTGATGTCTATGAAGGGGCTCCGACATCTATTACAGCTTTTATGTCAGTTGGCCCAAAGGCTGCCGGATTTGCTGTTTTGGGAAGAGTGTTCTTTGATGCCTTTGGAAGTTTGCAGGTGCAGTGGACCAGTATCCTGATACCGTTAGCTGTTCTTACTATGGCTGTTGGAAGTATTATTGCTCTTTCGCAAACGAATATAAAACGGATGCTCGCATACAGTTCTATTGCCCATGCAGGATATATGCTTCTGGGCATCATTGCCGGCACACCCGGAGGTCTTGCCAGCACCATGAACTATTTATTTATATATGCCTTCATGAATATTGGCGCCTTTGCTGTTGTGATTATGCTCAGAAGCGAGGGGTTCAGAGGAGAGGACATATCTGACTACAACGGTCTTGCCAGGTCGCATCCTCTGGCATCTGCAATGATGCTTATCTTTATGTTTTCACTTACGGGGATTCCGCCTACAGCAGGCTTTATCGGCAAATTTTATGTTTTTATGGAGCTAATTAATGCAGGTTATGTCCCCCTGGTGATTATTGCTGTTGTATTCAGTGTAATCTCTGCGTTCTTTTATTTAAGAATCGTGATGTATATGTATATGAAAGAGCCTAAAGAAGAAGTAACTCTTACCACCTCTGCTTCCATGAGTTTCACCCTTGCAGTTACAGCCCTGATAGTTATTATCCTCGGCATTTTCCCGTCTTATCTTCTTGACTTTGTAAGATTCTCAATCTTTGGATAAGCCCGTTATTCCTTATTGGTCTACGACTCGTAGAGTTAATTGTTTATTCGAATCAACTAATAACTAATAATCTATAACGCGTTTTAACATTATTTCTGCTTTAAATTATCGAAGTATCTTATGTTTCCGGCAAGAAAAGTTATAAATAACTCTTGACTAATTCACGGTATTTTTATATTTTATGTAAAGATTTTTATTTTTAATTACGACATGGAAAAACGTAAATCACGCAGAGTAATTAAAAGGCTGGAAGTAGCTTTCCATACCGCTGTGGAAAATACCGCTATAACAAGTGATTTATCAGAATCAGGAATATTTATAAGGACTAACAGGGGAGTTATGCCCGGTAATATTTTAAATATGAAACTGATCCTGCCAAAGCTGCGGGAGTTTTTTCTTACAGGAAAGGTCGTCAGGAGTTTGAAGTCGGCCCCGGGGCTTGTTGGACATTCAAAGAGCGGCATGGGTATTCAATTGATTAGCCCTTCTAATGATTATAAAGATTATATCCGCATCCTTCTCCCCTGACCATAAAAAATATTGTTCAAACAGTTCGATTCGACTGAGCTCATCGCAGGCAAGCCGTTCAATCCATTCGAGCAGTTCAAATTGTTCATCCCGATGCTTCGGGACAAATCGTTCAAATTGGTAATATGGATAATGTATAATAAGGTGTTTATGAGCCGAAGTGCATGAACCATACGGTACATGCCAAGGGTGGACCTGCCTGCGGCAGACAAGATTGGTAGATTTACCCGCCAGTAAGTAGAGGCGGGCACGTGCGCAACAAATATGCATTATGTTTATTATGTAACCTGTAGTTGATTCAACGTTTGAGCCGAAGTGGTGGAATTGGTAGACACGTGCGCTTAAGGGGCGTATGGGGCAACCTATGCGGGTTCGAGTCCCGCCTTCGGCACCATTATTCTCTTACTGGTTTTCTTTTAAATCAATAGCTTGTAGTAGTTCCTACCCCTTAAATACCTTGTCTGTGAGTTGTCTGTGGGGGGTATCCCCATGACCCATCTCAAGTACCGCATCGGCATACTACAGCACATTGAATCTGGCCAGTTGATTCATGAGCCATTTGAGATATTCACCTATATACTGCTTAAAGCTCAGGAAACAAAACATGGAGGGGTTGTTTATCTGAATGGACCTATTATTAGTAATATGATCCGGAGAACGCATCGCTTAATTAAAGATGGGTTATACGAACTCAGGCAAAAAAAATATATTCATTATGGAGACACTCGAGGATCCAAAGGGCCATATCCAATATTTATTGATAAATACGAACTGTTTTTCCGGGATTATAAAAGTCAAAGATGGGCGTCTTATCTAACTGATATTTGGGATGCCAAGGGACAGTTTATTGGTGAGGATATTTTTTTCGCCAGGTTAAAGGTACGAAAACTGCATCAAATTATGCACCTTTCAGGGGGACTTTCAGCAGTACTTTCAGAGGGACTTTCAGAAGCTCAACGAGGCCTTTTATCGGACTTTCGCAGGGACTTTAACTCGGACTTTGAGAAAACGAGTCAAGTTATTGATAAATATATGAGTTTCCCTATCATCAGAAGATTGGTTACGGACTTTGATATGGACTTTGAGGGGGACTTTAAAGAGACTTTGAAATGTCTCCCTTATATAGATATAGATGGAGATGTAGATTTAAAAAATCAAGAGGCTTCGCCTGATTCTTTTAAAGATATTGAAAACCTTAGATTTAAATTAGCTGCAAACATAATCAGGTTAGAGTCTATCGTGAAAACTCATCCTGATAGTAATTTCAATATAAAGACTTTTGTGGGAAAAGCTATCCAAGATAAAATTCCCATTGAAATAATAATTAAGATTTTAAATGTAATGATCGAACGTCATAAAACGATTGTTAATTTTTGGGGATATGGTGTGCAGATAGCAGAGAAAGAAGCACCAAACTTTTTCGGTGCACAGAGTCTGAGGAAGCACATGGATTATAAAAAAGAGGAACTATCTCATATCGAAGATATTGGGACAGGAAGGATTACAGGATAACATGTACGTTGACATTAAAATTAAAGGCATTGAAGCAGTAACAAAGGGCTTAGATCCTAAGATATTTAAAAAGGCGAGCGTTACTTCATTGAATAAGACAGCCAAACAAGCATTAACTGCAGGAAGTAAAGAACTGACGCAAGCATATGCGCTTAAAAAGAAGGATGTTTCTAAGGCTACAAAGATACATAAAGCGAATTATAGCAATCCTACAGCCACGATAGTATCTAAAGGTAAGAGATTTCCTTTGTATGCATTTAAAGGGAAGATGAATAAAAAAGGTGTTGTGACTGTACGAGTGAAAAGGACTGATCCTCGAAAGGTAGTAACCGGGAGGAAGAAGTTTAAAGGCAGACCATTCGTTGCTACGATGGCATCAGGTCACGCTGGTATTTTCCAGAGAGCAACAAAGGCCAGATTAAAGATTAAGGAACTTACATCGCTTAGCATACCGGCAGCGTTAGGAAGTCGCAGAGTTATGAAAGCAATTAATAAAACTGTCAATACAAATTTTCCAAAGAACTTTATGAGTGCTGTTAATTATTACAGGATGAAGGTGAGGAAGTAATGACTTTTGAAGAGATAGAAGAAGCAAATGAATTGCAAGAGAAGATTCGGAAAGCACAAAAAATTATTAAACAAAAAATAAGACTGATGACAACACATACTTATGGAAAGCCAGAGGATCTTGTATTGGTCCAGGAGGTTTTAAATATTTTAGTAAGGAGCTATGAAAATAAAAATGGGTCCTTCCAGGGAAGTAAGCGCTGCGGGTAACAGTGAGTGCAGAATATCGCAATTTTTTGGTGCAAAAGTAGGGGTTTCATTTCACTTTTTAACAGGGAGAGAAAACGGTGTATGGAATAACTGAAGGGATAAAAGAGATTATGGAAAACGAATATAGGTGTTTTAAATATTGCAAAAAATGTGAATTCAGGCGAGATAAACATTATGCAAATTGTATTGAATGTTGTCCGGTTAGGAATGGAAAGATAAAAAATAAATAAAGGGAGTAGAAGGAGGGATTAGGCCCCTCCTCCCCAGGGCACGCCCTGTTACTCCCCGTCGTGAAGCGATAGGGGATTATAACAGATCCGGTCCGGGGAACGAAGGAGGGGCCCCATGAAGGTGAAAGATTTGAAAGCAGCTGAATATCAGGCAAGGACCATAACTGATTTACAACTGGCGATGCTCGGGAAGTCAATGCAGAATTACGGGGATCTGTCCGGGGTGATATTTAATACCAGGACAAAGAGGTTGATTGGAGGACATCAACGACTGAAACATCTTGATCCTGAATGGGAGATTGTTAAGAGGTCCTGCAAGGATAAACTCGGTACCACTGCTGCAGGTTTTATTAAGACGCCTTTTGGCCGGTGGATCTACCGCGAGGTTAACTGGCCAGAGCGAAAAGAAATGATAGCGAGTATTGCTG
>SDBV01002600.1_pt1 | contig 26900 bp, 21 predicted proteins | sample 2277081 | NCBI WGS metagenome assembly SDBV01 (sample SAMN10402039, study PRJNA504765) | marine sediment metagenome | isolation source: marine sediment core GS10_PC15, 223 cmbsf | place: Arctic Ocean: Southern Knipovich Ridge | collected 2010 | reverse complement strand
GAGGGTAGCACCGTTTAAGTCGCAGAATATGTCGCTGAACTCATTCGTCACCGCCGATGGCGATGAGATGGGACGCGCCCAGGTCGTCCAGGCCCAGGCCTGCCGGCTGGAACCTGACGTGCGTATGAATCCGATCCTGCTCAAGCCCAATTCCGATACCGGCTCTCAGGTGATCGTCCGGGGCAAGCCCGTTGGAAATATGCGGGTGGGCGAATATATCCGCTATAAGCCCAAAGCATTTTCCGCAGCCAAGCAGTGTTATGACTCGCTGGCCGCCGACTTTGATGCGATTGTCCTCGAGGGTGCAGGCAGCCCGGGGGAAGTGAACCTAAAGCATCACGATATCGTCAACATGCACATGGCCTTCTACGCCAAAGCCCCGGTATTGCTGGTAGGGGATATCGATCGAGGCGGCGTATTCGCTTCGTTTGTCGGCACGATGGAAGTGCTCGACCAGCTTGAACGCAAGCAGGTTGCAGGATTTGTAATCAACCGTTTTCGCGGGGATTCATCGCTGCTCGGGCCGGCCATCGACTATACGCAGCGGTTTACCGGCAAGAGTACTTTTGGCATCGTCCCATACGTTGTTGACCTTGGCCTGCCGGAAGAGGACTCGGTCGAATTCAAGTCCGGCAGTTTATACACAGCCGAGGTGGACGGGCATGGGGTGGACATCGCGGTTATTGACTTGCCGCATATATCCAATTTCACCGACCTGGACGCTTTGGGCATCGAGCCCGATGTTCAACTCCGCGTAATTCGCGACCCGGACGATCTGGGCAGACCCGATGCAGTAATCCTTCCCGGCAGCAAGAACACCCTTGGCGACCTGGCCTACCTCAAAAGCTCCGGCCTGGCTGGGCGGCTCAAAGAGCTCGCAACGGCAGGCAAGACAGAGCTTCTCGGCATATGCGGCGGATTCCAGATGCTCGGCAAGAGTATCGACGACCCGGATCATGTCGAATCTGAAACTGGCAGGGACGAGGGACTGGGGCTGCTGGACGTATCGACGACAATGAGCAGACACAAGACGCTGTCGCGCACTGCTGCGATCCATATTGAGACCGAACTTCCGGTCAGCGGTTATGAGATTCATCACGGCCTGACGTCGGCAGGTGCTGCCGAGCCGCTATTTCGCTCGACTGCCGGTGAGGTCTGCGGATTGGCCGGCGAAAATGCAATGGTCTGGGGGACATACCTCCACGGCTTGTTCGATGCAGACGAATTCCGTCGCTGGTGGATTGATCGGCTTCGTGTCCGAAGAGGCCTGGCCCCGCTGGGCGAAGTCCAGAGCGTTTACGGAATCGATCATGCCCTGGATCGGCTCGCCGACATCGTTCGGGCCAGCCTTGATATGGCCAAGCTCTACGAGGTGATGGGGCTATGATTCACCTGGAATACCAAATCCTCATTGCGGTAGCTTTGGATATGCTGCTGGGCGATCCCCGCTGGCTGGGGCATCCGGTCAGGCTGATGGGGGGGCTTGTCAGAGGCGCCGAGAGCCTTACCCGACGCCTGCTCGGCGACGGCCGGGTAGCCGGGGCTGTGATGGCTGGGGTTGTCATAGCTATCTGCGGTGCGTGCGGCTGGGGCTTGATTCGGCTGGCGGTATTAATTCACCCATTGGCAGGGGACCTCGTCGGGATCCTGTTGATCTACTTTTGCCTGGCTGGGCGGGATATGGTCCGCCACAGTGAAGCAGTCCGTCAGCGCCTTATCGATAACGACCTGCCCGGCGGGCGAAAGGCTGTCGGCATGATCGTCAGCCGCGACGTCGACGAACTGGACGAAGCGGGCATCTGCCGGTCGGCGGTCGAGTCGGTGGCTGAGAATCTGGTCGATGGTGTTATCTCGCCACTATTTTTCGCCGCAGTTGCCGGGCCGGTTGGGGCGGTAGCCTTCAAAGCCGTAAGTACGCTGGACTCGATGGTAGGTTATAAAAATGATCGATATCTGCATCTTGGTTGGGCGTCGGCGCGGCTGGACGACCTGGCCAACTTCGTTCCCGCTCGCTTGACTCCGCCGTTTATTGCGCTAGCTGCCTGGCTGTTGAACCGCAGCGCGAGTAGATCGCTGATTATCTGCCTGCGAGATCATCGCCGACACGCCAGCATCAACTCAGCCTGGCCGGAGGCAGCCTTTGCCGGGGCAATGGGAATTCAGTTAGGCGGCCCGGCGCTCTACGGCGGGAAAATAGTTTCGCATCCGACCCTGGGCGATGCCCGCCATCCAATCGAACCAATGCACATCCGCAATGCCAATAGCTTGTTCATTGTGACGGTTCTAATCGCAACGGTTGCGGTTGTTCTCTGGCGGCTGTCCTTTGGGTGGGCTATGGGCTCTTCGGGAGGGCAGCTCTTATGAGCATACCTACCTTGGTAATAGCCGGCACTTCAAGCGGCGTCGGCAAGACATCTATTACGCTGGGACTTCTGCGCGCTCTATCGAGGCGAGGCCTGCGTGTTCAGCCGTTTAAGGTCGGCCCGGACTTCCTCGACCCAACTTATCTCACCCGCGCTGCCGGGCGGACGTGCTACAACCTCGATGGCTGGATGACCGGCCGGGAGTATGTCGGGCAACTTTTCGCCCGCGCATGCAGGGATGCTGACATCGCCGTCGTCGAGGGCGTGATGGGAATGTTCGATGGCAGCGACCCGGCGAACAATACCGGATCGACAGCCGAAATTGCTGCCTGGCTTGGCGCGGGAGTAGTTCTGGTTATTAACTCGCACGGCTTGGCGCGATCTATCGCACCACTGGTCAAGGGATTCGCCGAGTTCGACCCATCGGTCAAACTTGTCGGCGTCATCGCCAATTATGCCGGCTCGCCCAGGCATTGCTTGTGGATGCAGTCTGCTCTTGAAGCTGAGAATTTATCGCCGCTTCTGGGGGCCATGCCGCGAGACTCTCTGCCGGGGTTGCCAAGTCGACACTTGGGGCTCGTCACGGCAGATGAGCAGACGCTGCCAGATAGTACAATCGATCAACTAGCAGATGCATGCGCCGAGCATCTGGATATCGACGCCATCATACGAGCTGCCAGGGGTGTGAGTTTCACTGCGTCTGACTGTTCCACGGCTAGTGACGATTCAGGCCGGGTCCGCCTTGGCGTTGGGCGAGATGCGGCGTTTCATTTTGCGTATCCTGACAACCTGGAGGCCTTGGCGGCAGCTGGCGGGGAGCTTGTGTATTTTTCGCCATTGGATGACGAGACTTTACCCGATGACCTGGACGGCCTATATATCCCCGGCGGTTATCCGGAATTATTTGTAGCGAAACTGTCAGCGAATAAACCGATGCTGGAATCGATTCGTTCCTTCGGCGATTCGGGCGGGGTTGTCTATGGTGAATGTGGTGGGCTGATGTATCTGGGCCGGGCCATTGTCGATTCCGATGGGACCGAATACGAAATGGTCGGACTCGCTCCGGTGACGACGCGGAAACTCGATAACCTGCGGACGCTTGGATATGTCGAAGCTACATTCCAGAGAGACTGCCTGTGGGGCAGCGCCGGTGATGTGCTTAGAGGCCACGAGTTCCACTACTCCGAAATAGTCTCCCAAGACTTCGAGGCCGCCGGGTGGAACCGAGCCTACAGCCTGGGCAGGCAGCGATCCAGCGATGTAGAAGCCGAAGGCTTCAGCCGCGGAAATGTGTTGATAAGTTACGTTCATCTTCATTGGGCTGGTGCGCCGAAGGCGACAGCCGAGTTCATCGAACGGTGCAGGGAGGCGGTGCGAACATGACCCAATCGAACTGGAAACACCCGCTTATGGAAGGCTTGCCTCTGACGGGCAGTGAGATCGAAGCACGCAGCCATGAGATCATCAACGCTGAACTGGGAGCCCGGAACATCGATCAGCAAATCTGGCCGATCGTCCGGCGCGTGGTCCATGCCTCAGCTGATGTTTCGTTCGCCGAGACGCTGCGAATACATCCCGATGCAATATCCCGGGGCATTGAAGCAATCGGTCGCGGCCGGCCAATTGTATGCGATGTTCGCATGCTGCAGATGGGTATAACGAGAACCAGTTGCGAGGTGCTGTGCGCCATAGGCGACCCGGCCGTCCTCGCGCTGGCCAAGAAGCTCGGCAGTACGCGGTCGGCTGCGGCTATGGAGCATCTCGCCGATGCTGTCGACGGCAGTATTGTCGCTATCGGCAACGCTCCGACGGCCCTGTGGAAGATTCTTGAGCTGGCCCAAACGCGTAACATTCGCCCGGCCGTGGTTGTGGGCCTGCCGGTCGGCTTTGTTGGCGCTGCTGAAAGTAAGCAGGCGCTGGCCCAGAGCGATCTTTGCTACATCACGAACGTAGGTCCAAGAGGCGGCAGTCCCGTCGCGGCCGCAGCTGTTAACGCGCTGGCCATAATCGCAAAGGAGTGCAAAACAGATGCTGAAAAATAGCACGGGTCACGTTGTTGTAAGCGGTTTATTGGTTTTGACGGTGGTAATGATGATGGGTTGTAACAGTAAACATAATGTCGTCTCAAATGAGCCGGCTATCGTGCTGGTTGCCTTCGGTACGTCTGTACCTCAAGCTCGGCGGGTCTTCGATTACATCGATACCGCTGCCAGAAATCGATACCCCGATGCTGACATTCGCTGGGCGTTTACTTCAAAGTTTATCCGCAAAAAGCTTAAGGCCCGCGGCGTTATTACGCAGAGTCTCGCTGAGGTCGTTGTCGATTTGAAGGTCGAGGGGTTCGCCAGTGTGGTGTTCCAGTCGCTGCATGTGGTCCCCGGCCAGGAGTTCAGCGAGATCGGCCAGGTCGATACCAATGGACTTAAAATCGCCGTGGGCACGGCGCTGCTGACAACCGATGCGGATATTGCCGCCGTGATTGCCGCCCTGAGCAAAGATATCGATCCAGAGGCCGCCAACGTAATCGCAGCTCACGGAAATAACCGCCACCCGGAGTTCAACCAACAGATCGTCGCCTTTGCCAGAGCAATCGAATCAGCGCACGCCAACGTGTTCGTATGTACCGTTGAGGGCTCCCCCGGCACGGATGGCCTGGGGGCCGCTCGCGACCTGGCTGCGACAAAAGGCAAGGCGAATTTCATCCCGCTGATGATCGTCGCGGGCGACCACATTCTTAACGATGTTTATGGCGACCAAACTGATTCATGGAAGACAATCGTTTCAGCACCGGCCAGCACGCGCAGCAAACCCCTTGGTTACAACGACGCCGTGCTGGAAGTTTTCTTTAAGCATATTGACCAGGCGAAAGCCAAGCTTTAGGAGCTAGCCCTTGCAGGTTTTCCCTGTAAAAAACTCGGTTAAGTGGGTTCTGCCAGCGATGGTAATTCTGCTGGTGGGGGCTGCGGTTAGGGCTGAGACTGCTCCGGCTGGGGCATCTGCGCCCCAGGCAGCCGGAGAAGTTTCGGCGGCGAATTCACCTGCAACTGCTCCTGTCGTTTCCGCCTCGCCGGATAACGACCGCAATTCCAAGGCCGCCGCCATAAGGAAGCGTCCATCGTCGAGCTCCAACTTCACCCGGTGGAAGCGTCGCTTGCCGTTTTGGCCCCGCAAGGGATTCCTGCTACTGGAGCTTTCATTATTTATCGCACTTGGTGTTTTATTGGCTCAGGTGCTGGAGGTCTCGGGCGTCGTTGGTTACCTGGCGATCATAGCCTGGCCGCTGACCAAGCTTGGCAAGTTGAACAAGGAGACCGGCCCGGCATTTTTGATGGCATTCCAATCCGGGGCAATCGCCAACAGCATGTTAGTCTCCAGCCGCAGCGACGGTAGTATCGATCCCAGGCAGCTATATACTTCGGTTTTCGTGGTGTCGTGCTTGTCGCTGTTTGCCCATCTGCCGACGTATGTCCTACCGATCGGGGCGGTTCTTGGCACGAGGGCGACGGCGGCGATCTTCAGCGTGCGGCTTGTAGCCATCGCAGCCGAGATTTTCCTGGTGCTTACAGTAAGTCGCTTCATTGTTCAGCCCTGGCTTAGGCGCCGGGCCCAGACTGGCGGCTCGCAGGTTACCCCCGCCCAACTTGCAGCAGCTGATGAATCGCGACGAAAGGCTGAGGCACGCCTTACCAGGCGCGCGGGTTTCTGGGCTACGGTCTGGAACCGTTCCCGCCGGACGATGGCCAGGCTGATTCTATATCTTGTCCCGAGTTACGCTCTCATGGCGACGTTAGAATTTACCGGATTCTTTCGCTGGCTCACCGCAACGGTTCCGGGGCTGTTTGGGTTTTCGTTTCTCCCGGCCGAGTCTACCGCGATAATCCCCGCCCAGGCGCTTAGCCTATATAGCGGCGCTGTAGCTGCAGCCAACTTTGTCGATAGCGGCTCTATCACCGTCGAACAGGCGGTTATAACGATTCTGGTCGGATCAATGGTGACCGCGCCGGTTCGCACGTTGAAGCACGCACTGCCGACGTATCTGGCTGTGTTAGGTCCGCGGGCTGGCTTGGTGATGGCTGTGTCTGCACAGGTTCTTCGGGTCACGTTTCTGGCAGCGTGTACTGCCGGGTTATGGATAATTTGGAATGGATAACAAAGAAAAAAACGGCAACCCAATGCGGGCACTTTCCGGCCACTTTTATGCAGTTGGTGTAGGCCCGGGCAGTCCGGACCTGTTAACCCTGCGGGCGGCAGAATTGATCCGCTCAGCCGACGTGGTTATAGCGCCGCGAAGCCGGAAAAGCGACGTGAGCCTCGCGCTGCAAACCGTTGTAGATTTCGTCGACGGGCAGGAAATCATCGACCACGTCTTCGCCATGAAGCGAGATGTCGAGAGCACAATAAAGTCGTGGGCTAAAGTGGCCCAGCTTGTGGGCCGGCGCTGCCGGGCCGGCCAGGCTGTGGTGCAGATCACCATAGGCGATCCGCTGATCTACAGCACGAGCTGCTATCTGCTGGCGCTTGTTCGCGAGAATCTGGCTAATGACTGCGTTCACGTCGTGCCGGGCATCAGCGCTTTTCAGGCGTCAGCCTGCCTTCTCGACGAGGCGCTTACTATGCAGGAAGACCGCATGACGGTCATGCCGGCAACCGATCTGACTCGCGTCGAAGAAGCGCTGGATCACTGCGAGACACTTGTACTGTTTAAGGCCGGCAAGAGGATCGCAGAGCTTGCAGATCTTTTAGATCGGCGAGGCCTGCTGGGCAAGGCACGGGTAGTCTGCTACGCCGAGCAGCCAGACCGGCAGTTCGTTTCGACCGACCTGCGCGAAGCAGCGAACGCACGTCACGGCTACATGGCTACGGTGCTGGTTCATATTGGCAGGCAGGGGTGGCCCGATAGAGAGGCTAGCTCCCAATGAATCCGATGCGGACTGGCATAACGACGGGCTCCTGCGCAGCAGCTGCTGCTAAGGCGGCTACGCACCTGCTGACCGATTGCGATATATCCTCACAAGTTCGTCTCTCATTACCTGGGGGCAATGACCTCGACGTTGAGGTGCTTTGGGCGCATATGGATGGTAGTGTCGCCGAAGCGGCTGTTCGCAAAGACGCCGGGGATGATCCCGATGTAACCGACGGCCTGGAGATTGTTGTAAGAGTATCTTTCGCAGATGCCGGGGACGTTACGTTTGCCGCCGGCGAAGGCGTAGGAACCGTCACCAAGCCAGGCCTGCAGGTACCGATTGGCGCCCCGGCCATTAACCCCGTGCCTCGGGCCATGATCGCCTCAGCCATTCGCGAGCTGACCGACCGGCCTGTCTGCGTTGAAATTTCGATCCCAGGCGGCGAGGCTGTCGCCGAAAAAACGTTTAACCCTCGGCTTGGTATTGTTGGCGGGCTGTCGATTCTGGGTACGACCGGCATCGTGCGGCCTTACTGCCGGCGGGCCATCCAGGACACGATTTCCTGTTCGTTGGATGTCGCCAAAGCGTGCGGCCTGGACGCGCCGGTTCTCGTACCGGGCAATATAGGCGCTTCCGGCAGTGACAAGCATTTTCGCCTGGCCGACCAGCAACTCATCGAGGTTGGTAACGAATGGGGCTTCGCTTTGGATGCACTGAGCAAACGGAGCTTTTGCGGGTTGCTGGTGGTAGGCCATCCCGGCAAGCTCGCCAAGCTGATCGATGGACACTGGAATACGCATTCGTCGAAATCGCCGCCGGCGGTTGGTCTCGTCGCGCAGCTGGCCAGGCAGTTGGGCATAACACCGCCCGAAAGTGAAACGGTTGACGGGCTGTTCAAGCTGTTGGAAACTGAACCTGCAAAGGTATTGGGCGATGCCCTGGCCGGGAAGATCAACGACGCGATCTCACAGCGGCTGGGCGGATCCGTTACGATCGCGGTATTTCTGATAGACATGGCCGGGGATTATCTTGGCCAGTCCGGTGACCTGAGTAGTTGGGAGAAAAATGATGGGGATTAGTGTGGTTGGTTGCGGCCCAGGCGGGTTGGAATATGTAACGCTGGCTGCCTGTTCGGCAGTGAAGCAGGCTGATGTCGTAGTCGGTTCGCCTCGGATGCTGGCGATGTTTGACCTGGCCGATAAGCGCATCGCCGAACTGCCGGCGCGATCTCCAGAAGCTATCGAGGTAATCGGCCAGCAACTCGAATTCGGCGAGGTGGCTGTTCTGGTTAGCGGCGATCCGGGCCTGTTCAGTCTCGCCCAAGCCGTCGTTGGCCACTTCGGCCGGGATCGTTGCAGGGTAATTCCCGGGATCAGTTCCGTCCAGGCCGCCTTTGCTGCAATCGGTGTAGATGGCAGCGACGCACATGTAATTAGCGCTCACGGACGGGAGCCGGTCGAAACTGCAGACCAGTTGGCGGGTTATCCGAAACTGGCTGTGCTGGCAGGTACGCCCGAAGCAATGCGGTGGGCGGCGTCTCTTGCAGATAAACTAGGGCCAAGCTATGAGGTGTTCATATGCGAGAACCTGACCCTGCCGGATGAGCGGGTGAGTTCGACTACTGCCGAGAAGCTGCTTTCGACAGAGGCGTCATCGTTGACGGTGTTGTTATTGATCAGGAGTGATGTGATATGAGGGTCTATTTCGTTGGAGCCGGGCCGGGTGATCCGGAACTGTTGACCGTAAAAGCTCAGCGGCTGTTGAAATCGGCGCGATGCTGCATCTGGGCGGGGTCGCTGGTTAACCCGACGTTGCTTGAGCTTCTGCCGGAAGGTGCGGAGGTTCACGACTCGGCCGGGATGGATCTAGCCCAGATCATGGCGGTAATTCGCGATGCAGCCCATAACGACACGGATGTGATTCGTTTGCATACCGGCGATCCGACGATCTACGGTGCGATTGGCGAGCAGATGGACGAATTGGATCGCCTGGGGATTGACTATGAGATAATCCCTGGCGTCAGTTCATTCCAGGCAGCGGCAGCGGCTATTTGCGCCGAACTGACCGCGCCGGAAATTTCGCAGACGGTTATTTTGTCGCGAGTGGCAGGCAGAACGCCAGTCCCGGCCGGCCAGGAACTTGCCAAGCTGGCCGAGTCACGATCGACGCTGTGTCTGTTCCTGTCGGTTTCGCAAATCAAAACCATCGCCGAGACGCTAGAGCGGTTCTACGGCGCTGACTGTCCAGCCCGTGTGGTCTATCGCGCATCCTGGCCCGATCAGAAGGTAATTGCCGGCACGCTGGCCGATATCGCGGGCAAGGTTACTGCCGAGGCAATCGACCGCACGGCGATGATCATCGTCGGCCATGCGCTGGCCAGGCCGTTCGCCAAAGCATCGAAACTTTACGACCGATCCTTCACGCACGGCTACCGTCGGGGGCAGACTCAGTGAAAACCGCCGTCGTCACACTTTCAGCTAAGGGGGCTGCAATTGCCGAAGCAATTGTTGCCGGGTTGGATGGTTGCGATATCTTCGTCCACCGCGATGTAGCCGGTGAGTGTCACAATGCCGAGCGGTTCGACCGCGTCGCCGACCTTACCGAGCGGATATTCACGCAGTACGATGGACTTATCTATATCATGCCAACCGGCGTGGTCGTCCGGGCCATCGCAAGCAAATTGGAACACAAAAAACGCGACCCAGCCGTCGTAGCCGTGGACGTTGGCGGACGATGGGCGGTGAGTTTGCTCAGCGGCCACGAAGGTGGCGCTAACGACCTGGCGGTAAACGTCGCCAATATCCTCGACGCCGAGCCGGTTATCTCCACGACCACCGAAGCGGCCAAGACCGTCATCGTCGGTGTGGGTTGTCGTCGGGGCGTTAACTGCGAGACGATCGTAGCGGCTATCGGTGAGGCACTGAAATCTGCCGGCAGGTGCATAGACGACGTTCGCCTGATCGCCTCTGCCGATATCAAACGCGATGAACCTGGCTTGCTGGCAGCGGCCCGGAGCCTTGGCGTGCCTTTACGGTTCATTAGCTCGGAAACTATCCGAAACTCTGATAAAAAATTTGAGCGATCTGCGTTCGTCCAAGAGAAAGTAAATCTACCTGCAGTTGCCGAGCCTGCGGCGCTGCTGGCCGGTCGGAGGACAGAATTATTACTAGCGAAGCAAAAATTCCAGTCAGTAACGGTTGCACTGGCAGCGGAACGCTACTTGTGGTCGGAATAGGCCCAGGCGGGCCAAGCTGTCGCACTATTGCTGCCGTCGAAGCGATCCGTAGCAGCGATTTTATTGTCGGCTACACGCCGTATGTCGAGTCGGTTACTGATCTGCTGGACGGCAAGGAGACGTTCGTTTCGGGTATGCGCCAGGAAATCAAGCGCGTCCGGGTAGCTCTCGAAGCGGCACAGGCTGGGCGGACGGTTGCTCTTATTTCAAGTGGCGATGCGGGCATATATGGCATGGCTGGGTTGGCGATGGAATTGGCCGAAGCTGACGGAGTCGAAGTGAATATAGAGGTCATCGCCGGTGTAAGTGCAGCCAATGCTGCTGCCGCCGCCGTCGGAGCGCCGCTGATGCTGGACTTCGCTACGATCAGCCTTTCTGACCTGCTGGTATCGTGGGAGGTAATCGCTAGAAGGATCGAGGCAGTCGCATCGGCCGACATGGTCACGGTGCTTTACAACCCTCGTAGCAAAAAACGCCAGCGACAACTGACCGAAGCTCTATCGGTGTTCGGTAACCATCGTAGCGAATCTACGCCGGTAGCTGTCGTTACTGCCGCGGGCACGGCCGACCAGAAAGTTACGCTGACAACTCTCGCACAAGTCGACGAGACCGACGTGGGTATGCGGTCCGTCGTCATCATCGGCAACAGTCAAACACGCATGGTAGGCTCTCGGATGGTTACCTGTCGGGGATACAAATTATGATTCTTCTGCTGGGCGGCACGAGCGAGACGGCAACGATTGCCAGCAGCATCGCTGCCGGCGGGCTGGGGGTCTTGGTATCGACCGCCAGTGACACGCCGCTGGATGTAGGCGAGCATCCCAGTATCGCTCGCAGGTCGGGCCCGCTGGATTTACCGGCGATGGAAGAGCTGATCCGTCAGCGCGATATCAATGTGGTCGTGGATGTGACGCATCCCTATGCCGTCAAAGTCCGCGCTACTGCCCGCGCGGCTGCGAGTGCGACCCGGCGTCCTTACCTGACGTTTATTCGCCCATCTGCCCTGAAAGAAACCGACGAAATAATCATGGCAGCCGATCACGCATCGGCTGCACAGGCAGCTTTTGGGCTCGGCGGCGGGGTCCTGCTTACCAGCGGCGCTGGCAACCTCCAGCCTTACGTTAAGCTTGCCCGCGAGACTGGGCTTCGGCTGGTTGTGCGCGTTCTGGACCGGCCCCAATCAATGGCAGCGTGCGAAGCAGCGGGCCTAACCCCGGCCGATATCATCGCCGGGCGCGGACCTTTCGACGTCGAAGCCAATCGCCAACATATTCGATACAGCCAAGCCGGCGTGATCGTAACCAAGGACGGCGGTCAGCCATCAGGGCTGCGAGACAAATTAACCGCTGCCAAACTTCAAGGCTGTCGAGTGGTGGTAGTGGCCAGGCCGGGACTCCCGGCTGAGGGCAACTACCAGAATGTGGATGCCCTTATCGAAGCGGTTTTTCTTGCAGCCGGCCGTTGAACCTCCAAATCAATGGGCTTTTTACACCCCCAGTAAGGTAAAATAATGTATCAGGCATCATCACAGGAGTCCCGGCAATGAACCAGCGAGAAATCAAAGCGATCGTCATAGTGGCTGTAGCGCTGCTTGGCCTGACTGTTAGCGCCCAAGGGCAGAACTATCGCAAAGCATTGGGCATTGCGCGCGAAGCAGTCAACAAGACCAATTCTGGCGGCGAAACCGAGAAGCCCAAACGCCAGCGCCGGAAAACTTCACCGCGGCGCGAAAAGCAGCTGACGGCCGGGGAGATCGTCGATAAGGCTAACTTCGTCTCCTTTTACCAGGGCGATGACAGCCGGGCGAAGGTTTCGATAGAGATCGTGGATGCAACCGGCAGCAAGAAAAAGCTGGAAATGACCATCCTGCGATCGGATGGGCCTGATTCTGATGGCCAGGCTACAGGCAGCCAGAAGTGTTACGTCTATATCTCTCAACCGGAAGAGTTGGCCAAGACGGCGCTGTTGGTCACCAAGCGAGCAGGCAAATCCGACTATCGGCAGTTGTTCTCGCCAGCGGCGGAGAAGGTCGAGAAGATTCCACCGGAAAAGGGCCGCACAAGTTTTGCAGGTTCTGATCTTTTCTACGAAGACCTCACAGGCCGGGATGTCGGCGCTGACATTCATGAATTGCTGGCGGATGAAACCGATGCGACCTATTACGTTATCAAGTCCACGCCGAAGGATCGCAAGTCAGTCGAGTTTGCCTATTATAAGACGCGGATTCGTCGCGGCACGTTCGTAGCTGTCTGGAGGGCATACTACGACCGCACCACCAAGGCGATTCGGATGTACGAGGTCGATAAGTTCAAAAAGATTCAGGGCTTTACAACCATCTCGCATTTGCGCATAACTAACCTTCGAACAAAAACTTATACAGATTTGATGTATAACAAGGTGACGTACAATATAGGTTTGAATGAGAATATTTTCCAGGAGCGATCACTTCGCCGGCCGCCGCTGAGGCATCTTCAAGGCAAATGACAGATCAGATTGTCTCTTCTTGATCTTTCCTTGACGAAAAGCCCATTTTGGCTTACAATAATCATAGATTTATGAGACGGAGACATTGGGGGGAAACAAAGGCATTTCGCCTTTAATGTGTCTGTCTGTTTTGGGTGATAAGTTAATGGTTTTTGTAATTTCTCGGCCGATTTTGTCCGATTCTAACTGGAGTGGACATCTTTTCTTACAGTTTTGACAATCTTTGACAAAAAAGGCCTGTCTGGAGGACGGATTATGCGCGCGGTTCTTACGCTTGTTCTTTTGGTTGTGTTTGTCTGTCCGGCGTTTGGCGCATCTACTGATTTCCCCCAGCCTGACGGCACGGTCTGGGCCTTTTTTGGCGATAGCATCACCGCCCAGAACTACCACATCAACTATATAGAGTCCTACTATCACCTGCGATACCCGACTCGACAGTACCACTTTCGCGGTTGCGGGCGTGGCGGCTCGGATATGGTCGAAGCGCTGAGCCGTTTCCAGCCTGACGTGATGATCTGGGGTCCGAACGTAGTTACCCTGGAGATGACCCCCAACGGCAACCAGAGCAAGCCCAACTTCATTATAGCTCTCAACACATTTGCCGATGAGACGGTGTTATTGGGGGCCGAGCCGGTCCTTTGGTCGCTGGGGCCGTATCACCGGACTGGCGGGGGCGGCACTAATGTACAAGACCGAGGCGATGCACATGTCGAGGTAGGCATAGCCCGGCCGTTAACCTACGTGGATCAGTTCCATCAACTTGTGACGATATTCGACGAGAACATCGCCCGGTCGACACCTGTAGAGTTATTCCCCTCCGGTGATGACGGCCATCCCTTGCCCTCAGGCCACCTGATCAAGGCGTGGGTGCTCCTCAAGGGCATGGGCGCTCCGGCAGAGGTCAGCTCGGCTCAGATAAATGCGACGACGGGTTCGTTGGTAGCATTTTCGCAATGTGCGATATCGTCCCTGACAAAGACAGCCACCGGAGTAAACTTTACGCGTCTGGATGACTGCCTGCCTATAGCGATTGATGATTCGGCGCTGGTTGCCTTGGATCTTCGGCCGCAGATTCTCGATGAGATAAGCGCGTATATGATCCAGGTCGATAACCTTCCCGCCGGCGATTACACGATCAAAGTTGACGGCGTGGTCTCTGCCACGGTAACAGCGGCCCAGCTTGCCGCCGGCTACAACATGACAAAAATGACGGCAGGTCCGATTCACACGCAATTGCAAACGGTCCGTCAGATGATCCGCGATAAGGAAGGTTACAACCAGCCCGGCGAGAGATCGGTCTATAAGGCCCGTACAACGGCCCGGAATGTTTACAATGGTGGCGCCGGCAAAACGGGACAGGACCTGATCGACGCCGTTTCCGGCTACATAGCCGACGTCAATGCTTTGGATGTGGCGATTCACAACGCATCCCAGCCGGTGTCGCGTAATTTCGAAATTGCCCTGGTAGCACCACCGGCAATTATTGTTAACAGGCAGATTTTCTACAACAACTCCGCCTGGGACGGCAACGACCCAGCCGCTAATGCCGGCGACGATGCCGCCATCGCAACGGATAAGACGGCGCTACTGCCTAATAATGTGGCTGATTTCGCCAACTACACCAGCTACTCCAAAGGCATCAACGGCCTGATGATCGATATCCAGGACCTACTGGGCACGCCTGATTCAAGCGATTTTATGTTCATGGTCGGCAACGATTCGTCTCCGGGATCATGGACGCCGTTGGGTGTAACTCCGACCGTGGCCGTCAGGGCCGGCGCCGGTACCAGCGGTTCAGACCGTGTAACGATTATCTTCCCAGACGGCACTGCCGCCGGAAGTTGGATGCAGGTAACGGTAAAGTCTACCGGCAATACCGGTCTGCTCGCAGACGATGTTTTCTACTTCGGCAATGCCCTCGGCGAGACGGGCAATTCAGTTACCGATGCGCACGTTACGCCCACCGATGAAATTTACGTCCGCAACAACCCAGCGACGCTGGCTGTCAGTCCGGCTTTGATTTCACATGCGGGTGATTTTAATCGCGATAAAAAAGTCGGCCCGACCGATCTGGTGCTCTGCCGCAATAACGGCACGAACTCGGCGACAGCCCTTAAGCTGATCTCGCTGGTGGCAAATACAGCTCCCGTGGTTCTTGCCGGAACCGATGCGACTATCGTGTTGCCGGTCGATTCGGTAGCACTGGACGGGACGGTTACCGACGACGGCCTGCCCGATCCGCCGCAAACTGTGACGACTACCTGGTCGAAGGTATCGGGTGCGGGTGCTGTTACATTTGCTAACTCGGCTGCCGTCGATACTACCGCGACGTTCTCGACCTTCGGGGTATACGTCTTGCGTCTGTCGGCTGACGATGATGTGCTGACCGCCTTCGACGATGTTACGATCACCGTTAATGCCGCCCCAGGTACCAACATGCCTCCGATAGTATACGCAGGCCTGGACGAGATAATATCTATTACTACTTACGTTGTGCTCGATGGAGCGGTAACCGACGATGGCCTGCCTGACCCGCCGGCACTGACTTATCTCTGGACTAAACAAGCAGGTCCTGGCGTTGTGACTATTGATGACAATTCAGCGCTCGATACATCCGCTACATTCTCAGTCGATGGAACGTATCTGATTCGCCTTACCGTCGATGACGGAGATCTGTCCGGTTATGACGAGGCGATCATCACTGTTGATCCTGTCGCGACTGGTTTGTTCATCGAATCCGGCGGCATGGTTGTTATGGAGGCTGAGAACTTCCACAACAACGATACCCGCACCGATGCAGTAGGTAGATGGTCGCTCCAGACCACAAACTCCGGCTATGTTGGCAGCGGATACATGCAGGCAGCTTCCGGGGCAAATGGCTCGTGGGCCTCCGAGAGCGAGATCGGTTTTGATATCGATTTCACCACTCCGGGCACGTACACGATTTGGACACGTTTATATGCAGCAGCGAGTAACAATGACTCTGTATACTGCGGGATGGATGGAACCCAGCTCGGCGCGAGTTATTCAGGCACGGGCAACGTCTACGGTTCCTGGGTATGGACTAACCACTATGTGGATGTCGTTGTTACCGCCGGTACTCATAAGTTCCAGATGCGTCGTCGTGAACGTAATATATGCGTCGACCGGATTATCCTGACGACGAATATGAGCTTCACCCCATCTGGCACGGGCCCGGCCGAGAGTACGCATTAGAAGCCCGCAAACATAACGGATAATTGACAAAAACCCTGGGGACTTTTCGAGTCCTCAGGGCTTTTTTTATGTCTTGGCGGCGGCACTGATCGGGCCAGTTCAACCGCTCGGACCTTTGGGTTACAGCCCAAGATTCCGAGTGCAACATCCTGCTCGCTGAAGCCTGCCTACTGGCAGACAGGCTACGCAGGATAAAAATTGCACGGCGCCAGCGCATCAACTAACACAAGCGATATGGCATAAATCAAATATGTGTCCTTACCTCTTACTTCGCTGTGTATAATTCATTACAGAAGCATAGTTTCCTTAGCCTGATTGTTAGAGATCGTGGCTGAGGTTGGAACCGATATACGTTTCGTCAGTTCAATTGTGAGCGGGTTTCGCTTGGGCAGCACCGATGGCAAGACTTAAGAGAAGCTTACGGCTGAGGCATGTCTTCTGCATCGCATCGGGGGCGATGATCAGTTCAGGTCTGTTCGTTCTGCCGGGGCTTGCTTTCGCAAGGGCCGGCCCTGCGATTGTAATCTCCTACGCGCTGGCGGGTCTGCTGGCAGTAACGGGGCTTTTGTCGACGGCTGAACTTGCCACCGCTATGCCCAGAGCGGGTAGCGATTACTTTTTCATCACGCGCGGAATAGGCCCGGCCGTCGGAACAGTGGCGGGGCTTTTCAACTGGGTATCTTTTTCACTCAAGGCGGCATTTGCATTAGTGGGCATGTCCGCTTTTATTTGCCTATTCGCGCCGATCGATATGCGCGTAAGTGGGGTGGCCCTCGGCGTTTTGTTTTTAGCGCTGAATCTCGTGGGCGTAAAAGAGGCTGCTCGTGTTCAGGTGGCCCTTGTAGCTGGCATGTTTGCGCTGATGGTGTTGTATGTGGTGCGCGGCGCACCGGCAGTGAACGTTCAGCATTTTGTCCAGCCGGTTTCAGTTGGATACGCGACTATTTTTTCCACTGCCGGCTTTGTGTTTGTCTCATACGGCGGGCTGCTCAAGATCGCCAGCGTGGCTGAGGAAATTCGCCACCCCGGCAGGACGATCCCTGCAGGGATGATCCTTGCCCTAGTAGTAACCGGCATCTTCTACATGTTAATGGTGAGTGTAACTATTGGTGTCCTGGCACCGGAGAAGCTCTCGGGATCCTTAACGCCTATTGCAGACGGTGCTTTTGTTTTCATGGGCCGAAAGGGGCAAATAGCTCTTGGCATAGCGGCTGCGATGGCCTTTATGACGACAGCTAATGCAGGCATTATGACCGGCTCGCGGTATCTGCTGGCGATGAGCAGGGATGGTATGCTGCCGGCAGGCCTCAGCCGGGTCGGCAAGCGGTTCGGTACGCCCCACATTGCAATTTTAATAACCGGTGTGCTGGTTATCGTGCCGCTGTTTGTCGATCTTTACATACTGATTGAGGCGGCGTCGGTGGGGCTGATACTTACTAACATCCTTGCAAATATTTCGGTGATAGTGCTTCGAGAATCTCGATTGCAGAACTACCGGCCCAAATTTAGATCGCCATTTTATCCGTGGGTTCAGCTGGCCGGTATTTTGGGCTTTGTGTTCGTGCTGTTCGAGATGGGTATCGAAGCGTTTGCTATCAGTGCGGTGCTGGCAGTGTCGGGCTTTTGTCTGTACTGGTTCTACGGCCGGGCGAGGGTAGAAAAGGAATCCGCGCTATTGCATCTGATTCAAAGGATCACGGCGAGGGAATTGGTAACAGGCACTTTGGAGATGGAGCTCAAGGAGGTTATCCGCCAGCGGGATGAGATCGTTCTCGATCGATTCGATGAGATTGTTGAAGACTGTCTTGTTGTCGATATCGACGAGCCGATGACGGCGGAGGAATTGTTCGATGTCGTCGCCAGCAAGTTGAGCAAAAGGCTTGGTATGGATCAGCAAAAGCTTGTGGAGGCACTGTCGGCCCGCGAGGCTGAATCCAGTACGGTAATCAGTCCAACCCTGGCCGTGCCACATGTGGTAATCGAAGGCGAGCATGTGTTCGATATCCTACTGGCCAGGTCCAAGCAAGGCTTTGTTTTCGCCCACGATAAGCCCGGCGTGCATGCTGTATTCGTGTTGGTCGGCTCGAAGGATGAGAGAAACTTCCACCTGCAGGCCCTGTCTGCGATAGCTCAGGTCGTACAGGAGTCGAATTTTGACAAGCAGTGGCTAGCGGCGCTACGGGACCAGGGGCTTCGTGATATTGTCCTTCTCGGCCAGCGAAAGCGGAACGAATAGCCGAAGCTTTAGCAGAAGCCTGTTGTAAGGTTCTTCCCCAAACAAAAATCCCAATTCATTTACAGTATGTTCAAGTTCGGTTAGCGTAGGAACAATGGATCTCGCTGCCATCAAGAACAAGTATGACGAGGCCCTAATTGGCCTCGCCGCGAACACGAAGAAGGTAATCGGTTACGCGGATCCCGTCCTGATTGAAGGCGGGAATTATGCGGGGATTTGGCTGGAGGGAGGGCCGCAAGAAGGGCTTGTCTACGGCCGATTCAAACCCGAGGTGGCCATCGCGAATCACGATGTGTTCTTCCACCATCAGAGGCTCGATGGGCAGTTCCCATGCTCGGTGCAATTTAACCGCCTGCTCTTCTCGCAGATCCAGATGGTCGTACCCATCGCCGCTACTGCGTTGGAGACTGCTGAGTTGACCGAAGACGAATCGTTCCTCGCCCGAGCCTACGATGCCTGTACCAGGTGGGATGATTGGCTCTCGCGCAACCGTAACACTCGCGGAACGGGCCTGTGCGAGATGTTCTGTGAGTTCGACACCGGCCACGACAAGAGTCCGCGGTGTGCGGGTATGCCCAGAAAATGTCCCGAAGATGAGGCTCGCAACTGTCCCACTACCCCGGGCCTGCCGCGATTGGCGCCCGATCTATCGGCAACAGTTTATGGTGGGCGACGTGCCCTGGCTGAGATGGCGGCCCAGCTTGGCAAGGCCTCCGAAGCTGATATGTGGGCTGAAAAAGCAGAGGATATCCGCCGGCTTATCGTTAAGCACTGCTACGATCCCGAGGATGAATGCTTCTACGATGTCGATGCCGATGGGAACTTCGTGAAGATTCGCTGCGATCTGCTGAGTCGCGTACTTGGCGAACACGTCGTGGATCAGGAAATGTTTGAGCGGATTTACACCCGCTACATCCACAATCCACAGGAATTCTGGACGCCGTACCCCTTGCCAAGTGTCTCCGTCAGCGATCCGAGCTTCGTCAAAGAGCTACCTGATAATTCGTGGGGCGGCGCATCGCAGGCGCTGACGGCCCTGCGCACGCCGCGTTGGTTCGCCCATTATGGCAAGGCCGATGACTTGGCGGAACTGATGCGGCGTTGGGTCGAGGCGATTTTGGCTGCTCCGGCGTTCATGCAGCAGATGAACCCATGGACGGGAGAGTTTTCAACATCCCAAGGTTATTCGCCGTGCATGTGCGTGTTGATTGACTTCGTTGATCGGCTGGGCCTGTTTTCGCCCTAGTAGGTGGTTCTTGGCGATATTGCTCTGCCCGGCCAGCGAAAGCGGAACGAATAGCTGAAACCGTGCCGCCAAATGGTTATAATATTCGCTCACGACAGAAGCCCCTGTGAAAATTCCATGAAAGATTTCCAGCTATGACACACAACTTCAGAAGCCTAATTATTGCTGTTGCCCTGGTGGTTTGTTTCTCGGCCGGCTCATTCGCGGAAACTTACTACATCTCGCCTAAAGGCAAGGCCGCCAACCCCGGCACGCAGGTTAAGCCCTGGTCGCTGAATAAGGCTAACTCGGATCTCCAGCCCGGCGATACGGCTGTTTTGTTGGGCGGCAAATACACCACCCAGATCGCCCCGGCAAGATCCGGCCTGGCGGGTAAGCCGATAACATACAAGGCCTTCAAATCGCGCACTGCCGATATGGATCTCGATCAGCCGATTCTGCTAGCCGGCCGTTCCTATATCACGATCGATGGGATCAAGGCCGACAACTGCAAGGGCCGGTGGATAGATGGCAACGGTGCGTCTCATATTGTTATCAACGACTGCTACTTTAAAAAGTCCGGTGGGTGGGAGTCGATGCAATTCCGGGATTCCGGCGGCTATATAACCGTTACTAACTGTTTCATTACCAATGGCCGGGATGAAGTGCACATCCGTAGGGGCGCGGGCCATTACATTGCCAACAATAAAATTCTCGAAGACTCTCATAGCCCGCTGGTGCTGATGGGCTGCAGCGAATCGATAATCGAAAACAATTACTTTTCCAATCCGACGCACCGAATCATCGAGATCCTGGCGGTGCGGGAAGAATACAACCCAATCGACAAAACCGAGTTCATCGTCATCCAGGACAACTACTTCGGCTTGTCTGGTAAGGTTCAGGCTATCAAAATGGCCGGTAGTAATTCCATTCTCCGGCGGAACATTTTCGACGGTTGCACCGAGGGCGTGCGGTATCCTTCCAGCTATGGCTCGAAGCTTTCGTACCGGCCTGAGGGTTGGTTCTCCCAGCACAACCGAACTTATAACAACACCTTCTACGGCTGCAAGATGGCGCTCCGCTTCAGCAAGCAACTTCAGACTATCGAAGCAGGCGGAGCTTACGGCGATAACGTATTCATCAACAACATTATCTATGGCGGCACGTCAACGACTCAGTTTGATTACCGGCATCAAGTCGCCAAAACCGACATGGCCCTTTTGAATAACTCGATCTTAAAAGACTCACCCGGCCAGGGCCTGTTCCGCTGGTGGTCCAAAGAGAAAGAAGCCTACCACTTCGCTTCGCTATTAGATATGCAAACCGACTACCCCGATAACTACGCCGATAACGTCGAGCTCGATCCGCAATTCGTCGACACCAAAGCCGATAACTTTGCCCTCGCCGCAGGTAGCAAATGTATCGATGCCGGCAGTAATCTTACCGTCACTACCGCAGCCGGGACGGGTAAGGTTATCACCGTTGCCGATGCATTATTTTTCACCGACGGTTACGGCCTGATCGCCGGAGATACTATCCGCGTCGGCGACGCCAAAGCCAAAATCATCGATGTCGATTACGCCGGTAACCGGCTGACCGTCGATAGTGAAATTACCTGGGCTGAAGGCGAGAAGGTGTGGCTGGATTTTATCGGCGCCGCTCCTGATCTGGGCGCGTTTGAATTCGGCACTGCTTCAAAGACAGACCCAAGGTAAATCGCCTTTGCATAAAAACCACCTTCAGCCTTTATTTAAAGGCTTTTGTTTGTCGCAAACCTTCGATTTTCTTTGATATCTTTGCGTTTTCTTTACTGGCTTGTCGGCCGGATTCGATGTTTTTCGACGAAATTCGAGATTCTTCGCGATTCTTCGAGGTTTTTCAATCTGCTTCGACGGCCAAGGAGATTTGACGGGTGGCATGTATTGGTAGGGCGTGCTACTTGTTGCACGCGGGACGAATGGGTCAAGATTGCGCGTGCAACAAGTAGCACGCCCTACAGGCTGGCAAAAATCGCTTATTTGGATGTGAAAGATCTATTTGTAAAAAACTGGGTGGCACGGCTTGTCCGCCGAAGCTTCAGCGAAGGCGGAAGAAAAGCCTACCCACTATTAGACCGGCGACCCGATTTGCGCGCGCATCGGGCGTAGCCTTCTGGCGACCCAAGACTCCAACTCCCGGCCCGGCCGGGATGTAACCCCCACAATAAATTTTCACTTTCTTGCGAGCCATCGAAACAGAAGACGGCCTTTGCGCGCGCATTCTGCGCAAGCCATAGGCGGCTCAGGATGCACGCTTGTCTGTAACCCACTCGGATGTTACGGTTTAACCGTCGTTTTGTAGAATAAGTTTCTGCTTGAAGTGGGAGTGCATGAAAAAGTCCGAAGAAATGGTCCAGGAGCAAGCGGGATGACTGACTGCCGAAGCCACACTTTCGAGCAACAACTCGAGTCGCTCATCTCCAGGCTGATGGACAAATGGGCAATTCCAGGGGTTGCCGTTGGTGTAGTCAAAAACGGCCGTGTGGAGTTTCTCCGCGGGTTCGGCTATGCGGATATTGAGGACGAAAAATCAGTCACCACGGATACGCTGTTTGCGATTGGGTCGATGACCAAGGCATTTACTGCAACAGCTGCAGGGGTTCTCGTCCAGGCAGGAAAGCTAGACATTAATCGCCCGTTAAGATGCTATCTGCCGGAGTTCGAACTCAAGGATCCTGTTGCTTCCCAGCAGGCATCAGCGCGTGATCTGCTTTGCCACCGTACCGGCGTTCCCGAACATACTTTGCTGTGGTATCAGTCAGGCCTGAGAAGATCCGAACTCGTGGAACGACTTCGCTGGCTGGAGCCTACGGCCGAATTCCGGGAACAATTTCAGTATCAAAACCTCATGTATACAACAATCGGGGAACTCATTGAGAGACTTGGCGAAGTCAGTTACGAGCGATTCGTCCAGGAAAATATCTTCGAGCCTCTTGGAATGTCAGGAACTAGATTTGGCCCCCTCGAAGTTCCCGACAAAGCAAGAAGTGCTGTCGGCTATTTGAGGGAGGGACAGACGTGGGTGCCTATGCCCTACTATGACGAGTCGGCCACAGGGCCACAGGGAGGCATTTATTCGAGCATCGCTGACATGATGAAATGGTTACTGGCCAACATATTGCCGGAAACATGCGAGCAAACTCCGACGATTATGAAAGACGCCATCTCTATGTGCCATCAACCACAAATTACCGTACCATCGTCCACATCAGAAACAAACTATTGTCCCGGATCCTACGGGATGGGGTGGTTCGTTACATCTCATGCCAATCGCGTTCGTCTCACCCACAGTGGCGGCATCGATGGATTCTGCTGCCTTATCGACTGCCTGCCTCAGGAGGAATGCGGCCTGGTTGTCATGACGAATCGCCACGGCGCACCAGAACCGAACGCAGCTGTGTTGACACACACCATTGTGTTGACCGCATACGATATGTTGCTGGGCAGGGAGCCGGGCTCCTGGGAAGAGAAGATGGACGCACGAAGAGCAAAAGTCGCAGCTGAGCGACTAGCTATGGATACTGTTGCGACATGCGATGAAGAGCCGCTGAGCGGTTCTCAAATCAGAAGCATCTGCGGACAGTACCGGAATCCAGCCTATGGATTAGTTCAAATATCTGGCTCTGATGACCGGCCGTGCATCGTCTATCGAGGCAACGAAAGTCCGCTTAGCTACAGTGGAGGTCTTGAGTTTATAGGGAAGGTGTGCAGTCAGAGCGTGAGCATCACCTTCAGCTATGACGCATCAGGCCAGGTGGCGGAGATGGTATTAAAGTTCAGGGGCGGCGTGAGTGCGAAGTTTCATCGTATGTAGCCGGTGAGCCGGCCTTGTTGCGTAAGAAAGAGTCAATCTTGAGTGTGCAGCAATCTGGCGCTCGGCCTCCGGCGATTACAGGAGCAAGTAAATGTCACAGATCGTGATACGCGATGCCATTACTGAGGCGATCAAGGAGTTGCAGGCATGATAGGGGAAGTTGAAATCAGGCCGGCTACTCCTGACGACGTGCCAGTGCTGGCCAGCCATCGCCGCCTTATGTACGAGGACAGGCGTTCTTCGCAGGTATTTAGGTGTAGCGATGAAGGCCTGGCCAGGATGGAAAGCCAATACGAGAGTTACTTGCGGCAGCGACTCGCCAATGAAGCTCTCTTGGTATATGTGGCCGAAGTGGACGGTAGCATCGTTGCAAGTGGTTGCGTTACGATACTTCCCTGGCCGCCGTGGCCCGGTGGTCCCGATTCCGCTGTTGGCCTGCTGCACAGCATGTACACAGCGCCCGACTGCCGCAAACGCGGGATCGGAGAGAGTATCGTCAAAGCACTGACCGATGCCAGCAAGGCCAGGGGTTGCCGGCAGCTAATCATTGGAGGCCCAGGAACAAACGCGGGCCGACATCTTTACGAGACGCTTGGCTTTCGCCCGGCCGAGAACATGCGGCTGAATCTTTGATCGACAATCTAATAACAACTAGGGAGTTGCATTGATGTCTAAGAAGCGATTGTTCCGAGCGGCACTGATCTTTGCCAGTGGTTTTGTCAGTTGTATCGTTGCTCTAACACTATTGTGCTTAATCCTCGACCGTTACGATGATGATTTTATGTACGCTGATCGGTTGGTAAGTAAATGGGGTCTTGCAACAGACGATGAGGGAAGGTTGATTATTAACCTTCATGAGGGTAGTGGAGAAGGCCGAAAGGACTGGATTGTCCAGATACATCATAGCGATGATGAGCAAGAGTTGGTTTCGCTTAGTTTCGGAGGAAGATATGGAGATTTTACATACTATGCCTCTGGGCCTCTCGGAATTCCATCCACAAGGTATTCCATGGGAGGCGATGCATCGAAAGGCGAGGTTCTTTGGGTTGATCTGAACGCAGATGGCAGCTTTGACCAGAAGCTTCAGTGGGGTGTGGAATACACAGATGGAAAAGTGAAAGTACTGATCGATGACGACTGGGTGCTTGCGAAGAAGATTACGGATGGCCGGGCGATAACCGCTAAGGGTGATTATATCTTTTCCCTCGAGACCGGAAAATACGAATTATCGCCGGAAGCAATAGAGGCCCCGGCTGCGGATTAGATCGCAGCACCTGTGGCTGATTAACGGCGATTGCAAAAGAAAGTCATTGGAGAAAGTGAAATGGCGAGAGCATTAAGGCGTGGGTGTTCGGCGTTGGTTTATGTTGAAGGCGAGGCCGTCGTAGCTGAAGATTCCCTCGGCGATGTTATAAGCAGCGGCCAGGTCGGGTCAGACGACGCAGCCGTGATACAGGCGGCCATCGATAGCGCCCATCCATCCGGCGAGGTAAGAATCTCGCGCGGGACTTACTGCCTCCAAAAGCCAATCGTCGTATCCAACTCAGCTACTATTTCCGGCGAGGGCAGGGGCACGGTTATCGTTCCGCCGGCTGGCGATTACGCATTTAAGGTGATGACCACCGACGATACCGAAACTTTCCGGCCTTATCAGCCGGGCGGCAGGCTATACGCTGTTATCGTTCGCGGCCTGGCAATCGACGGCAAGGCCGGCGGGGCAGACGGCACGGGCAAGGGGATTTACCTCAACAGGTTCTGGAGTTCGGTTTTCGAGGATCTTTGGATTGAAAATACCTCCACCGCCTTGCACCTGCACCAGGTACACGAGAGCTGCTTTTCGCGGATTTACATGATCGCCAACGGCAACGCCGAGGCCAAGGAGCCGAGCGTTTTCTTCGACGGCCAGTGCGATAATATTCATATGAGCGGGGTGACGATAATCTACCCGAACTACGTCGGCCTGCAGATGATCGGCAGCGCGAGCGACAGCCGCAACTCGCCGCGGCTGGTGTGGATTACCGATTCGATGATCCACGGCTGGCTGGCTGGCGATAAGGCTATGGGCGGGTCGGCCTGGGACGGGCCTGCCCCATATGATCTGATCCAGATACGCAACTGCGATACCCAAAAGGACGGCAGGACCGATATTACGATCGCCAACAGCCGGATAACGGTGGCTGCGCCGGGCTGCGCTGCGGTTAATGTTTCAAACAGCCCGGTTACGATTCGCAGCAGCGTCATCACCGCCACCAAGGGTGAATGCGTCGTCCGTGCCAGCGATGGTGCCCAGGTAAGACTTATCGGCAACGCTATTCATGGCAGTAGTGCAGACGGCAGCAAATACGCCGTCCTGGCCGAAAATGCCGAGGTGCTCTTTAAGGATAACCGGCTCGCCGGGAAAAATCTTCAGATAGCTCTATCGCCTGGCGTTAATTCGATCATCGCCGACAATAGATTCGCCGCTGATATCGACGGGCCGGCAATTGCAATCGGCGACGACGGCAAGAGAGGCTCGTCGAACATTCAGGTCAGGGGCAATGTCTTTTCGGGAAAGGATGCGGCGGCCGCCATCGCCGTCAGCCCGTTATCGACAGAAGGCATCGATGTTCACGGCAATCAGTTTGTTGGTTAAGAAAGGTACAGCCTAAAAGTGAATTCCCCAGACAATGATAGCGTGTTTCATGTAGCAGCTTTTCAGGGTACGGTTCGCCAGGGTGACACGGAATATGGCCTGCAGCGGACAGCAGAAGCTCTTGGCTGGGCGGATCAGCGGGGCGTCGATGTGCTGGCCATGCCGGAGACTTACCTCCAGGGCTATTTCGAGACGGCCGCCGAGGCGATGGCGAATTCGCTCGATCTGGAAAGTTCTGCTTTTGCCGATGTGTGCAGCCAACTGGCCGGGTTCAAGGCCACCTGCCTGCTTGGCCTGAACGAGCGTCGCGGCGATGATCTATATAATACGGTGGTGGTCATCGAACAGGGCCGGCTTGTCGGCAAGTACTCGAAGAACTACCTCGTACACAAGTACTTCAAGCGCGGGCTGGAGTTCCCCGTTTTCGAGCGGGCTGGCGTCAAGTTCAGTATCGTTATCTGCAAGGATATCGGCTTCTCTGAGCCGTCGCGGATTTCGGCTATGCGGGGCGCTCAGGTGATATTCGCGCCGCACTTCAACCGTATCAATATCGATGCCGCCGATTTGCACCTTAGGCGCGTACGGTCCGATCATATCGCGCGGGCTTGCGACAATGCATGCTGGGTGGTTCGGTCGAATGTAATCTGGCCGTACGATGGCAAGTGCGTCGGCTACGGGGATTCGTGCATCATCAATGAAATCGGCGAGGTTGTCTGCCAGGCCGAGCTGAGCACCGAAGCGATTATCGACTAC